>Ga0080013_1000446_pt1 | contig 58598 bp, 49 predicted proteins | sample ETNvirenome_6_85_FD_69236 | JGI IMG/M metagenome (GOLD analysis project Ga0080013, IMG submission 69236) | Marine viral communities from the Pacific Ocean - ETNP_6_85 (SPADES assembly) (version 2) | ecosystem: Environmental > Aquatic > Marine > Oceanic | place: Pacific Ocean | collected 2013-06-19 | reverse complement strand
TAAATCTAATCTATCTTGGTCTATTTTCTTTTGGTGTTCTCCATGTGCAGATTCTATCGCAGAAGTATCAAACAACGTACTACCAATTTTTAATTGAGCATCATTTATATCATTAGCAGTTCCAAGTTGACTTATCAATAAACTTGATAAATCCATATTCTGGTCTAAATCTGTATCTATAAGTTTACTTATTGCTTTTCGTTTTAATTTAAATGATTCAGCACCAATAATCGCTTGTTTACCAGCGTTATTCAAATCAACTTGAGTTGACAAATTCCTTTGTAATTGAGTACCAAGAGACTTTGTTTGTTTTTCTACTCTTTTATTCTCTACACCAATTTTTTTACGAACAGTTTGTTCTTTTTCAACTAACTTGAGAATACCTTCAAGAGTTCTTTTATAAGCTTTAGAATCTTTATCTTGACTTCTTAAAATCTTACGCTGTGTGTTAAGTTCGGCGTTTAACGCTTTTTGTGATTTTAGGTCTTGTGTTTTACTTTGTTTAGCCATAATTTATTTCTTATCGTGCCAATTTATCCAAACTTTTTGATAAATCTTCATAATCTTTATCCAATTGTTCCAAATCTTTCTGAATTTGTTTTGCCATACCTTTTAACTCTGGATGTTTCTTTGTAACTTGTTTAACCACTTGAGCTGGTTTAGCACCAGCAACTACTCTACCAAATAAGGTATCAAGAATACCTTCATAGAATACTCGTTGGTTTCTTTCAACCACTGGTTTTATATTTTCTAATTTAAGGGAACGGAGTAGGTCTTTGAATTCGGCGAATGGTTCTAATACTGAGTCGTAGTCACCACCACCTATAAGATTATCATTTGGGTCTGTTATTTCGTATTCACCACCACGTTTGGTGTGTTTCAAATTCATATACGCACCACTTATTGCAATAACTTGTATGGTATCTCTCATTTGAAGAACTTTTGGTTTTTTAAGAAATTTTCGTGCTATTTTCTTAACATCATTAATATTTTCCATTATATTTAACTCCTGATTAAAACGGTTTGTTATGGGAATTTATCAATAATAAATATCAGAAAATATAAAATTTACTCTATCGTTTACGAGATGGTGGGCGGGATACACTCTTTTTATTAGCTTTATCGTATTCAGCTTTTTCTTTCTTATAAAACTCTTGCATTTTTAAGAAATAGAATCTACGAAGCCAAGTAGGCATAGTATAGACTGCGTCATAGGTAAAGCCACCTTTACCATGAAATACTATTTGAAATATTTGTTCGTGTATTTGGGGTTTATTTTCCGGCTTTAGGCCAAAAAAACTCTACCGTCATAGGGACGGTGATTTCTACCTCCTCACCTGAAGAAAAATCAATAATGATATCCAAGTCTACATCGGGTGTTACAGACATGAGATGGTCTCTAAATTCTTTCGAATCACGAGACAAAAATTCATTGTTGACAAAGTTATTAATAGTTGCGACATTTTTATCACCATCTATAGATGTAATAACTTTTTTTAATCGTGTAGTTACTTCGGATTCAACTCCTGTTTTCTTAACCACCTTACGTAAAGCTTTAAGTTCGGCTGTAATTTCTTTTTCATCACCTTGTGTTAAAAACTTATATCCTAACACTCTTTTAGAAAAAGGTAATTCAAATTCAAAAGTAGCTGCGTCAAAATCTACATCTTTATGTTCAAGAGTAGTCAAATCTAACGTATGTGATTCTTTTTCTCCAGTTGCTGGGTCTTCCAACTCAAAAGTGTATTCTTTACCATATCCAAGAACACGAGAAGCTATCATAACGGCATTCTTATCACCGATGAACATATCATCCATGTTAAAATCACCAACTACTAAAGATTCTAACAATACATCAATCACTTTACCTTGTTTAATAAGATTTTGTGACGTTAGTATGTCCTCTTCTTTAGCAGTCATATATTTGACTTCAACTTCCCCACTTGATAAAGGATGTTCTTCTGGATAGAAGTTACCTTTAGATGGTAAAGTTACAACTTCAGTTGGAAATTTAGGCTTTTCTTGTTTCGCCATGATTTCTCCTTGTTTAATAAAACTAATTAAATAAAACTCTTTTTAATAAATAGATATGTAATACTAAAAACCTTCAATAAAAAAGGGAAGTCCACCACAAACTTCCCTCTCTTCCACCAATAAAATAATTAAAACTGTAATATTGCGTAATCGTAACGAAGACTTAATGTAATCTCGGCTGGGTCACTAGCTGCCCAATCTAAATCGTTAAATGCGGCTGATACAATAAATGCACCTTTTAAAGTCCATTCTTCTATCTTATCTCCAACAGGACCTAACATATTAATTGTAATATCTTTCTTATAAAAATCAGAATATCCATCACGTCCAGTTACAGATTCTTTATGTAATCTTACCCATTCCATAACAGCTTGTGCACCACTTGGAACAACTGGGTCATATAAAGTAATTTCAATTGGCTCCCACGAACCTTTACCTTTTACAAATCTTTTAACATTAATATGATTTAATTCAACTTCCTCAAACGTAATACTCGGTCTATTGGCAGTCTTAATTAAATACGCGGGAATACCTTCAACATAAAGGATATAACGATTCTTCGTTTTTGGTTCAAACGGAGTGAACATTATTTCTGAAGGGTCGAGTAATTCAGCCATTTTATTATCTCCAAATTAATTAAATTTCTTATATATAAATATCATCTACTTCTAAAAATGTATTTCATCTAACATCAATAATAAATATCATATAAACAAAAAACCCCTCAAAATGAGGGGTTTTAAGTTTTAACTTATTTACTTATTCTGGAAACGTAGCTCCCGTAGGAAGTACAACAAAATCAAGAACAATAAACTCAGCAGTTCTCGTAGGTTGAATATAGATTTGTCCAACAAGACGATTTCTATCAACAACATCTGGTGTGTTGTTAGATTCATCCATGACAACTCTAAACGCACTCAATCCACTATTAGCTTGTACTGAATCCAAGAAAGGATTAACAATATTCAAGAAACGATTACGTGTTCCAGCAGTATTCTGTTCGAACACAAGGTATCTTGAAGAAGAAGCAATAAACTTCTTTAATCTAATTAGCAATCTACGTACATTTACTCTATCCAACGCCGATGGTTTAGCTTGTAAGGTCTTCTGACCCCAAACACAAACACCTTGACCTGGGAATGAAGCAATTGGGTTAACCCTATCTTCATAAAGGTCATCACGTTCTGCGTGAGTTAATCTCGTTTGAGCTTCAAGTACGGTTGTTAAACCACCACGATTCAATCCAGCTGGAGCGAACCATTCATGAGCTACTTGGTCTGTGTATGCAATAACACCAGGTAACACAACTGAAGGCGGAACCCATACAGGTAATGATGTACCAGAATCTACTATTTTTACCCAAGGGTAATAAACAGCCGCGTAATTAGTATCTAATGTAGATACACGACTTGTTATAGTAGAGATACTTTCACCATGTATAGAAGCATCCATAACATAAAATGCATCACCACGTTCTTCACACATATTCATAGCTCTAGCACTAACTTTACTATGTAGACCATGTACGATACCAGGTGTTACTAACAAATTGATATCGAACTCATCAGGATTACTTACAGCATTAATAGCTTTCTTGTAAACAGTAGTTCCCATAGTTGTAGCAGATGAACAATCAAATCCCATCACATTTGTATTTAGTATGTTAGCACCAGTATTCTTTGGTGTTGCGGGATTCATTCCATCAAAACCACCTTGTAGTGGTAAAGCGAACTTACGTTGACTAATATGTGAATCGGCCAATGTAATTTTATCTGAACCTGTAGCATATCCATTTGTAGATGATGCCGATGGATGTCCACTCATGTTTTCTAATGACATTGTAGCATTATTACCAGTTCCAGCACTTATTGGTATTGGAGCTAAGTAAGCAACATTGTCCCAGGCTTTTCCATTATCATTGTATGTATACCAATAATTAAAGTCAAATCCATATGGAACTGTTGCGTCAAACTCTAATGTTTCATTAGTTTGTGAAGTCACCAATTTAGCAGCATCAACTCCAGTTGTACCTGGAACAGTATTTGATATTGCTGAGTGACCCATCGGTACTACAGACTTTGGTGCGAACTCAAGACCAGAATAATCACTAATATAAATATGATTGGACATATTTGGCCAATCTCCATTATATGTGAGTTTCCCAGCTGAGTCTATAGTTACATATCTATCACCAACAACTCTTGGTAAATAGTTAGTACTTGACGCATCAAAATTTAAATTATGCCAAGATTCTATTAACGCCCCATCATCAACATTATGAACTCCAATACTAAATGAACCATAGTCTGAACCAGCAATACTACCAGCCGCTTTCACATTAGAAACAACCACAAACACATCATCGTTTACATTTGAACCATGTGAACGAGTATTAACCTTAAATAGATTAAAACGTGCATTATTAATCAATTGTGATTGTACAGTTGGTGAACTAGCATTTGAGTAATCAGTACTGGCAAAATCTATAGTATCTATAGAAGCAGAAACACTGGGTGATTCGGCCGATGAGCCTGAACCAATCCAGTTCGTTGTTGATTGTGCGTTTTTAAAATTAGCATATAAGTAAACTGGAACAGTAATTCCGCCAGCTCCCGTTTGAGTTTGAGCATCAGTACTAAATACATTTTCAATGTAATTAGCACTTCCTGTATCAAATGATAAAGTTACACTATATGAAACTGTATCTGTACCATTCACAGTCAATGTTGAATCAGTTGAAGTAACATCACCACCAGTAATAGTTGATGTTGATAAATCTCCTGCTCCACTAAAATCACCTTGTGACGGTGCGAGATACGCTAACGAGTGTGTAACACCAGTTGCCGCATCTGCTCCAGATATAGCATATAGTTTAATAATATCATTTGAATACCCATCTTCTCCGAGAACTCTGACGATAGTAACCGTACCAGCACTCCGTAGATATTGTTCTACGGTATAAGGTGTATAATAATTCTTCGTGACATCCCCAAATATATCCACAAATTCATTAAAATTGCGAACAACTGTAGGAACAAAAGCAGGCCCTTTAACGGTAGGCCCAATTATTGCCGCTCCAATTTCCCCAATAGCTTGTGGTAAAAATGAAAGGTCTTTCTCACGAGTAAATACACCAGGACTTACGATTCTTTCGGCCATTATATTTCTCCTAATTAATTAGTTTTAATTTACGCATGCGAATATATAACATATTCTTAGATATAAATAGTCAACAAAAACTTGAAACGATTATATGTAAGATTTTATTATTTTTCGGTTTGTGGTGGTTGTTCTATTGGTGTAAAAGTACCAGTAGTTGGGTCTAATGAACCAGGCCCATATTTTTTATTTAATTCGTCAACTAAATCACGTTCATTCTTTTGTATATTAGCATAATCAACTTCCATTTGTGCTTCTTGTTGTTCTAATGCATCTAATTGTTGCTTCAACAATATACTCTGAACACGTAATTGTCCAAATTCAATAGTTTTACTCTGATATGAAGTTTGAAGTTCTTGTAACTTTTTCATTTCATCTTCAGAAAATTTAATAGTATCTGCCATTTTATTCTCCTTATAACAGTTATATAACTAACAATAAGTATCTAATTTTAACACTAAAAGTATTATTTATTTTTTAACTCTTCTTCTAAACCTACTACTCTAGCTTCTAATTCCTTAATAGCCTCTACCAATATTGGAATTATATGAGTCTTATTAACACCATAGAAACCTTCTTGGTCTTCAAAACTTACTTTATGTGCTTGTGAACCTGTAATTTCTTGTGCAATAAATCCATATTCTGTTCTATCATTAGTATTATCTGCATTCCTTGTATTACCTTCTTCTTCGGTCTTCCATTTATAAGTTACACCACGTAATTCTTTAATTGTGTCAAGTGATTGTGATATAGTATTAATTTCTTTCTTTAATCTTACATCAGAAACACCCATTATTAAATGACCAGTTCCAGACGCGTGTACATCAATAGTACCACCAGTAGATAATGAACTTATTATAACTCCACTAGCTGCACTCATACTAATTTGTTGAGCATCATCATCAATTTGTATATGTGTACCATTACCATATCCAACCCAGTCATCATCACCAAGGAATATATTACCTTCAGATTGTAATCTTGTTACTTCGTTAACATCATCAATAGATAGATACGTACCAAGTGAGTAACCTCTCATATCACCGAGTGAACCTACACCAACTGTAGATAATTCTATACCACCACCAGCATCTGATAAACTCATGTATGTGTTATTACCGGCTGTTGTATGGTCACCTACTTTAAATATTACAGAACTACCATCAAATGTCATATTTGGTTCAGCTGTACCAGTTCCGTCTCCATCCGAAGTTATAACTCTATTATTAGCATCTGTAGCTAATGATATTACACCACTTGAACCACTTGAACCACTTGAGCCACTGGAACCGCTTGAACCACTTGAACCACTTACGGTTACACCACTTGAACCACTTGAACCTGAAGAACCACTTGAACCACTTGAACCACTTGAGCCACTTACGGTTACACCACTTGAACCACTTGAACCACTTGAACCTGACGAACCACTTGAACCACTTGAACCACTTGTTCCACTTACGGTTACACCACTTGAACCACTTGAACCGCTTGAACCTGACGAACCACTTGCACCTGAAGAACCACTTGTTCCACTTACGGTTACACCACTTGAACCGCTTGAACCTGACGAACCACTTGAACCACTTGAACCACTTGAACCACTTGTTCCACTTACGGTTACACCACTTGAACCTGAAGAACCACTTGTTCCACTTACGGTTACACCACTTGAACCACTTGAACCTGAAGAACCACTTGTTCCACTTACGGTTACACCACTTGAACCACTTGAACCACTTGTTCCACTTACGGTTACACCACTTGAACCTGACGAACCACTTGAACCACTTGAACCTGAAGAACCACTTGTTCCACTTACGGTTACACCACTTGAACCTGAAGAACCACTTGAACCACTTGAACCTGAAGAACCACTTGTTCCACTTACGGTTACACCACTTGAACCACTTGAACCTGAAGAACCACTTGAACCACTTGAACCACTTGAGCCACTTGTTCCATCAGTTCCGCTTGAACCGCTTGAACCAGATGAACCACTTGAGCCACTGGAACCACTTGTACCATCAGTTCCACTTGAACCACTTGAACCTGACGAACCACTGGAACCTGAAGAACCAGAAGTTCCACTTGAACCACTTGTACCAGATGAACCACTTGAACCTGAAGAACCACTTGTTCCATCAGTACCACTTGAACCACTTGTTCCACTACTTCCACTTGTTCCACTTGAACCTGAAGAACCACTACTTCCACTTGAACCACTTGAACCACTTGTTCCGCTTGAACCACTTGTTCCAGAACTTCCACTTGAACCACTTGAACCACTTGTTCCGCTTGAACCACTTGTTCCAGAACTTCCACTTGAACCACTTGAACCTGACGAACCACTGGAACCTGAAGAACCAGAAGTTCCACTACTTCCACTTGTTCCATCAGTTCCATCAGTTCCACTTGTACCATCAGTTCCACTTGAACCACTGGAACCTGAGCTTCCACTACTTCCACTACTTCCACTTGTTCCATCAGTACCTGACGTTCCCGAATCACCCTTATCACCAGTTCTAGCAAAAGTAACTATAATATCTTCTGCATTACTAAATGGTGATGTAGCTGATGAATCAACTACAGATATAACAATTGTGTGCCATCCTGTATTATCAGTTTGACTTGAGATTGTTGCTAATATAAACTGACTACTATCAGTTTTATTTGAAATCTTTACGTGTCCTTTAATAGTAGATGTGGAATCATCTATGGTAACAAGATAACTTGAAATATCTGTACCATTAACATCTAATTCATCAATAGCTATGTTAGTAGCTGTATTTTGGTCTGCGTCATTAAGTCTTAGAGCACCACTTCCTGGGTCAACCATTGAAGTAGCTGTAGCAAAATCATACTCAAATGAAGCTCCACCAAAATTACCATCTACACCACTTGAACCACTTGAGCCACTTGACCCAGATGAACCACTGGAACCACTGGAACCAGATGAACCACTTGAACCACTCGTTCCACTTGAACCTGAAGAACCACTACTTCCACTTGAACCACTTGAACCACTCGTTCCACTTGAACCAGATGAACCAGATGAACCACTTGAACCACTTGAACCTGACGTTCCATCAGTTCCATCAGTTCCACTTGTACCATCAGTTCCACTTGAACCACTGGAACCAGAACTTCCACTTGTACCATCCGTTCCACTTGAACCACTTGTTCCACTTGAACCACTGGAACCTGAACTTCCACTTGAACCACTTGTTCCAGATGAACCTGACGAACCACTTGTGCCATCAGTTCCACTTGTACCATCCGTTCCACTTGAACCACTTGAACCTGAAGAACCACTCGAACCACTTGTGCCAGATGTTCCACTTGAACCTGAAGAACCACTACTTCCACTTGAACCTGACGTTCCATCTGTACCACTTGTGCCACTTGAACCTGACGAGCCACTGGAACCTGAAGAACCACTACTTCCACTTGTTCCATCAGTTCCACTTGAACCACTTGTTCCACTACTTCCACTTGTTCCACTTGAACCTGAAGAACCACTACTTCCACTTGAACCACTCGAACCGCTTGTTCCACTTGTTCCATCCGTTCCACTGGAACCTGAACTTCCACTTGACCCACTTGAGCCACTGGAACCACTTGAACCACTTGTTCCATCTGTACCTGAAGTTCCATCAGTTCCACTTGAACCACTGGAACCACTTGAACCACTTGTTCCAGAACTTCCACTTGTTCCAGAACTTCCACTTGAACCACTTGAACCCGAACTTCCACTTGTACCATCCGTTCCACTTGAACCTGAAGAACCAGATGAACCAGAACTACCACTTGTACCAGCGGGGCCTGGAGCACCTTCTAAATTAACTTCCCAATCATCATATGTACCTGTACCAGTATTTGATGTAGAATCTAATACAAGTACACCAGTACCAGTCGTATAAGAAGTTACCTCACCTACAAATTTATTATCATTATCAGACGCAACAAGTGCTGATTGACCAACAGACCACGATAATCCAGTACCTATTGTAATTGTTACTGCAGTTGGATGTGATGTTGGTATTGCCTTAGAAGTAGAAGATGTTGAAGCATATTTATCAGACACACCACTTGTACCAGCACTACCACTTGAACCTGAAGAACCACTACTTCCACTTGAACCACTTGTTCCATCTGTACCTGAAGAACCTGACGTGCCACTTGAACCACTTGAACCAGAACTTCCACTCGAACCTGAAGAACCACTACTTCCACTCGTTCCATCAGTTCCACTTGTTCCATCTGTACCAGATGTACCATCAGTTCCCGAAGAACCACTACTTCCACTCGTTCCATCAGTTCCACTTGAACCAGAAGAACCACTACTTCCACTTGAACCACTACTTCCACTTGTTCCATCAGTTCCACTACTTCCACTTGAGCCACTTGAACCACTTGAACCACTGGAACCACTTGTTCCATCAGTTCCAGATGTACCATCTGTACCACTTGACCCACTTGAACCTGAAGAACCACTACTTCCACTTGTTCCATCAGTTCCACTTGAACCAGACGAACCACTGGAACCACTACTTCCACTTGTTCCATCAGTTCCACTTGAACCACTTGACCCACTTGAACCTGAAGAACCACTTGTTCCTGCATCACCAGTTCTAGCAAAGGTAACAATTACATCTTCACCATCTGAAAAGGGTGTAGCACCAGATGAATCTACAGCACTTACTGTAATATCAAAATATCCAGCATTTTCTGTTAAACTTGAAATTGTTAATAATATAAATTGACTTGAGTCTAATTTATTTGAAATCTTTACATGACCTTTAATAGCACTTGTAGAATCATCAATAGTACGCATATAACTTTGTATATCAGTACCATCCGAATCGGAATCATCTATATAAATACCTGTTGCAGTATTTTGTGTAGCGTTATCTAATCTTAGTTTACCAGTTCCTGGGTCACTATCTGTAGTTGATGTATCAAAGTCATATGCAAATGTTACACCACCAAAGTTTCCATCTACACCACTTGAACCACTGGAACCAGATGAACCACTTGAACCTGACGAGCCACTGGAACCTGAAGAACCACTACTTCCACTTGTTCCATCAGTTCCACTTGAGCCACTTGAGCCACTTGTTCCATCAGTACCCGAAGTTCCATCAGTTCCACTTGAACCTGAAGAACCTGACGACCCACTTGAACCAGATGTACCAGCAGTTCCACTTGAACCCGAACTTCCACTTGAACCCGAACTTCCACTTGAACCCGAAGAACCACTTGTTCCATCAGTTCCAGATGTACCATCAGTTCCTGAAGACCCACTTGAACCTGACGAACCACTACTTCCACTTGTTCCATCAGTTCCACTTGTTCCATCAGTTCCAGACGAACCACTTGTACCTGATGAACCTGACGAGCCACTTGAACCACTTGTTCCAGAACTTCCACTTGAACCACTTGAACCAGAAGACCCACTTGTTCCATCTGTACCACTTGAACCACTTGAACCACTTGAACCTGAAGAACCACTTGTTCCATCAGTTCCACTTGTTCCACTTGAACCACTGGAACCTGAGCTTCCACTTGAACCACTCGAGCCACTTGTTCCACTTGAACCACTGGAACCACTTGTTCCGTCTGTACCAGAAGTTCCATCAGTTCCACTTGAACCACTTGAACCAGACGAACCACTTGTTCCATCAGTTCCAGAACTTCCACTTGTTCCACTTGAACCCGAACTTCCACTTGAACCTGACGAACCACTTGTTCCGTCTGTACCCGAAGTTCCATCAGTTCCACTTGAACCACTTGAACCTGAAGAACCACTTGTTCCTGCTGGCCCTTCAACACCACCAAGATTTACTTCCCAATCATCATAAGTACCCGTACCAGTATTTGATGTAGAAGCTAATTCCACAACTCCCGTTACACTATTATATGCACTTACTGAACCTTGAAATTTCTTTAAATTTGTATACGCTACAAGAGCAGTCTGACCAATCGTCCATTGTAAACCAGTTCCAATTGTTATTGTAACAGTAGTTGGATGTGATGTTGGTATAGCTACACTTGTAGAAGATGTAGTTTCATACGCATCACCAGTTAAACCACTTGAACCACTTGAACCACTTGAGCCAGATGAACCTGACGAACCACTTGTTCCATCAGTTCCACTTGAACCACTGGAACCTGAGCTTCCACTTGAACCACTCGAGCCACTTGTTCCACTTGACCCACTTGAACCCGAACTTCCACTTGAACCACTTGTTCCATCTGTACCTGAAGTTCCATCAGTTCCACTTGTACCATCTGTACCAGATGTACCATCAGTTCCACTTGAACCACTGGAACCTGAAGAACCAGAAGAACCAGAAGAACCACTTGTTCCGCTTGAACCACTTGTACCACTTGAGCCAGACGAACCACTTGTTCCGTCTGTACCAGAAGTTCCATCAGTTCCACTTGAACCACTCGAACCTGAGCTTCCACTCGAACCACTCGAACCACTTGTTCCATCAGTTCCACTGGAACCACTTGAACCAGATGAACCACTTGAACCTGACGTTCCATCAGTTCCACTTGTTCCTGCCTCGCCTGTATCACCTTTATCACCAGTTCTAGCAAAGGTAGCTATTATATCATCATTATCACCAAATGGTGATGCCGTTGAATAATCTACATTAGTAACGGCTATAGTAAAATAACCAGAATTTTCTGTTAAATCTGTTATAGTAAATAATAAAAATTCACCAGTAGAGAATTTTTTTGAAATCTTTACATGACCTTTTAAAGTTGATGTACTATCGTCAATGGTACGCATATAACTTTGTATATCAGTAGAATTTACATCAGTATCATCTATATAAATTTCAGTAGCAGTATTTTGTGTAGCACTACTTAATCGTAACATCCCAGTGCCTGGGTCTGAATCTGAAGTAAATGTTGCTTCAAAATCATATTCAAATGAAGCTCCACCAAAGTTTCCGTCTAAACCACTTGAACCACTTGAACCAGAAGACCCACTTGAACCAGAAGTTCCATCAGTACCACTTGAACCACTGGAACCAGAACTACCACTTGAACCTGATGTACCATCAGTTCCACTTGAACCACTTGAACCTGACGAACCACTACTTCCACTTGTTCCATCAGTTCCACTTGTTCCATCAGTTCCACTTGTTCCGTCTGTACCACTTGAACCTGAACTTCCACTTGAGCCACTCGAACCACTTGAACCACTCGTTCCACTTGAACCACTTGAACCACTTGTTCCATCTGTACCAGATGTACCATCAGTTCCACTTGAACCTGAAGAACCTGAAGAACCACTACTTCCACTTGTTCCGTCTGTACCACTCGAACCACTGGAACCACTTGAACCTGAACTTCCACTGGAACCACTTGTACCATCAGTTCCTGAAGACCCACTTGAACCACTTGAACCACTTGAACCTGACGAACCACTCGTACCATCTGTACCAGATGTACCATCAGTTCCACTTGTACCATCAGTTCCACTTGAACCTGAAGAACCAGATGTTCCATCATCTCCTGCAACACCTTCTAAATTTACAGACCATGTATCAATAGTACCAGTACCATTATTTGATTCCGAGTCACCTATTAAAACTCCTGTACCAGTATTATAACTGGTTACTTCCATTAAAAATCTTTTTGACGCGTCACCTGTTTTAGCTACAAGAGATTTTTGACCTGTACTCCATCCAAGTCCAGTACCAACAGTAATTGTTACTGTGGTTGGGTGTGATGTTGGTATAGCTACACTTGTAGAAGATGTTGTAACATAGGTATCGGATACGCCACTTGTTCCATCCGTTCCAGAACTTCCACTTGACCCACTTGTTCCATCCGTTCCAGAACTTCCACTTGACCCACTTGACCCTGACGAGCCACTTGTTCCATCAGTTCCACTTGTTCCGTCTGTACCAGACGTTCCATCAGTTCCACTTGTTCCATCAGTTCCACTTGAACCACTGGAACCTGAAGAACCACTTGTTCCACTTGTTCCAGACGAACCACTTGAACCACTTGAACCTGAAGACCCACTACTTCCACTTGTTCCGTCTGTACCACTCGAACCACTGGAACCACTGGAACCCGAACTTCCACTGGAACCACTTGTACCATCAGTTCCACTTGAGCCTGACGAGCCACTTGTTCCATCAGTTCCACTTGTTCCACTTGAACCACTGGAACCAGAACTTCCACTTGAACCTGAAGAACCACTTGTGCCACTTGTTCCAGACGAACCACTACTTCCACTTGAACCAGAACTTCCACTTGTTCCATCAGTACCCGAAGTTCCATCAGTACCCGAAGTTCCATCGGTGCCAGACGAACCACTGCTTCCACTGGAACCAGACGAACCACTTGTTCCACTTGTTCCAGACGAACCACTACTTCCACTTGAACCAGAACTTCCACTTGTTCCACTTGTTCCACTTGAGCCACTTGAGCCACTGGAACCAGAAGAACCAGAAGAACCACTTGTTCCACTCATTCCCGCTATAAGAACGTCATCTAATTGTTTTTCTTCAATTTTGGCCATTATTTATTCCAATTATTTCTCTCATACATAAATATCATATTATATAGTAAACTTACCCCATCCAACTATTTCATCATCTGCATCAAATTCCATTCCTAAACTTGCACTATCAATATACAATTTTAAATTTGAATCTTCTTGTCTAATTGTAACAGCTTCGTGTTCCATATATTGTCCATTGATAAAGAATATAAAATCATCTTTATTAGTTGAACTAAATCCATCTGGTGCTGACGCCGTATAAACACTATTAAAAGAAGCTGTTGATGGTGCAGTAACTGTATCAGCTTTCTTTGATGTAGTATTTCTAGCATAACTAAATAAAGATTCAGATACAAATGTATATGATACAGCCGCACTTCCAGTTGATGGTGTACCTGGTAAACCTTGTACTTCACCACCACCTTCAAAAGTTAAATTAGCACCTTCTAACATAGTAGAAGAAGACATATTAGTATTAGTAGAACCAAGAAAACCTGAACCTGTAGCACCACCTATTGTCTGTAAAGTACCAGTTCCTTTGTCTACCATCCAACTTGTTTCTGATTCATCCCATAGTAATCTTGCATTATTTAAACCATTACGACCAACATTTAAACCACTATCTTGTGCCGCTAATGCGGTAGACCCACTAAAATTTAAATCAAGAATAGAATCTTCTACTGCAAAAGTAACAGTATTTTGTATAGATTGACTTCCTTCTACAACCAAATCTCCCCATATTTTAACACTACCAGACGAATACCCATCTACAAGTAATTGAATAGAAGTATCACTTAATGAATTTCTTATTATATTATTGTACATATTAATATAACCAGTAGATAGGGTAGTACCTGAACCCATATCTATACTACCAGTTCCAAGTACTTCAAGACCAACTTGACCCCATTGTAATGTAGGTAGTCCAGTATCTGAACTTGTAAGTACAGAAGATTGTAAAACTCTACTCGATGATGGAGCTGGTTTTAATTGTCGTATCGGGTCTATAAGTGGCATCTAACTTGTCTCCTGTTGATATTTAAATGAAACTATATCGTCACTATTTAAATCTATTCCTAATAAAACTCTTTCACCTGCGACTTTATTTTCATCTTCAACATATAATTTTTTAATACGTACTTTCTTATACGTAGAATCTAAAAAGAACTCTACTCCATTAGAGCTAATAGATTGGTCTATTGTTGAACCAGATATTGACCTCATTGGCCAACCATTAACATTAACTTGAAGAGTTCCATTTTTAACTTTCCTTTTATCACCCAATAATCTTGGATGAAATTCTTGGTATTCTGAAGTAGAAGCTGTCATCTCATTGAATACAAAATTTTCTCTTGTATAATACATAGCCGAGTCACTAAAATCTTTATTTACAATATCAGTTGAATAATAAGGACTACCTTTTACTAAATTCATACTAAATCCATTTTCTATTGAACTGGTTGTACTATCGTGAAATTTTAAAATATCACCACCAAAAGCAGATTCAGAAATTGGTGATACAAAATCTCTTGTAGTACCACCATACCCTTCTACTTGTGTAATACCCACTAAATCTTCTCCTGTTGAAACGATATATTAACTATATCACTTGGTTCAAGTGTTAAACCCAATCCACCAGTATATAATTTTCTTACATTAACTTGTTCATAAGAACTACTTAGATAAAAATCTACTGTACTTGGCCCCAATTGGTCTGTATTAGATACCATTATTGTTCCATTAACATTCACATCTATCGTACCATTTTTTATACGATACCCACTATCAAGAGATGATGAAAATTCAAAAACTTGTGAATTATTTTGACCTATTGATGACGATTCATTTCCAGCAAAATTATAAATTTTTCTATAATACCGACTACCAATATAATCCAAATTAACAGTATCGCTACCAGATACCGCAGTACCATCTCCTCTCATTATAAATATCGTCTCACCACCAAAAGTATTAGTAAACTCTATATCTGTAGCTTGATTTCCTGTTTGCGTTTCTGCTAATCTAATAAAATCTGTTACTCCGCCTAATTGATTATTAACTCCCATTATTTTCTCCTACTCAACAACCTCTGTTAAAGTAATTTCTTTTGGTGTAAAATATTTTCTTGTACTTATTGCTTTATTAATACTATCTGGCATCAAATATCCTCTACAACTAAAAGAAAACGAACTTCTTACAATTCTTTCTCTATCAGCTAACTCTGTAGCATCATCAAATGAATCTATAGCTACTCTAAATTTAAACTTACCAGGCTCTCCCCAATAAGAACCTTCAGAAAAATTAATTTTTTCTATTATCTCATTCATATGTTCAGTATAACTCGTCCAAATAATAGCATCATAAGTCATAGTCATATAATCTGGCATCGCGATTGAATGATATTGTCTTGCTGGTGTAAGACCTTGTTGTACACTATACTTATCATACCTATTTTCCGCATTATATAATCTTTCAAAATGATAAAATAATTGTGGGTCTTTATCACCCAATTTATCTACTGGTATACTTTCATCTTTAGCAATACTTGTTCTTTTAAAAGTTATTACTGGTAAAATAACTTGTTTCCTATTATCCCTTATCACTCCATCAACTTGAGCAGTCTTCCATCTTTCTGCATTAGAATAAAGAACAGGAACTTTAGCAACTTCACCATTATCTTCAATAGTTGGTTTTATTACCTCATTAAAATAATACATAATTGCACCATCTACATCCATTAAACCAATGCTATAATCTTTAACATTATCTTTTTTTCTTGATAATTGTTTTCCTCTATTAGCGTTAACACCAGGGCTTCTTTCAGTTTTTTGTACTTCTGGTATTGGTCTATATCTTGTAGCCATTATACTTTTCTCACTCTTTCAATTTGTAAATTGACAGACCTAATTAAATGTGCAGTACAATTAACAGACCAATTTTGGTCATACATACCGCCAACCAATTGATTTTCATTTATACCATTAATTTCAAAATGTGCATAATTCCATTCTACTATATCTCCCAACTCTGGAACGAAATCTAAATCTGTCAAAGATTCTCTTAACATAAAAAATGTAGCATCTTGTAAACTATCTGCTCCAAATTCATCCATATTAAAATCTATATCACCAGACTCAATCATACAAGCTAATTTAACACCTGGTTTATAAACTTTACCACCAGTAGACTCACCATATAAATTAGTACTCGTATCCATCACAGAAACTTTAAATATAGTTATTTGTTGATTTATTATACCATCTTTACTTAGACGTAAATCACCTATTAACTCTTTATTAAAAGTTTCAAATGTTCTTAAATCATTTGCAGAATTAAATCTTCCGGCCATAATATTATCCTATATAAATTGACAAAGGAACTTTTTTCAAAATCTCTTGTGTCGCTTCTGCTTCAGCCGCTTCTTCTTGCATCAACTCATCACCAGTTGAAACATCTAGCATCTCTCTCAATTGTTCTACAAGTGTAGTTTTTTCATCTGTAGCTTCTGAACGTAATGTTTCTCCATCCATAGTAGTTTCTGCACCTGGTATTGGTATACTACCGTATTTACTTCTTATAATACCCAACAATTCTTTACAAAGAGCTAAAGTATATTTCCTAATCCATTGTTGGCCTGGATGATTTATATAGGAATATACCATATTATCATATCTAATGTTAGAAAAGTCTGATTGTACCGCTGTTTGACCACCAGATTCATATGTATCGGTAACTTCATTTGTTAAAGTCTTCCATCTATCATCTTTTCTAATATATTGAAAAAATAATTTAAATTCTGCTGTTGGAATTGGAAAAACTCTTAATTTATTATTTATCAACTCAAATGTATATGCAGATTTTCGTATTTGGTCATTAAATTCTATTGCTTGAACTTTTAAAATATCAGCGTAGATAGGCATCATAGTAAATTGAACACCAGGGGAATAGTTACCCCACCCAAAAGAATCAATTACATTATCAGTACCAGCACCTGTTCCTGCATATGGGTCAAAATACCTTGTTACTGCTGGTGGAGCTTCGTGAAATACCCTTTTAATCTCTATTGGAGAACTACTCTCAGAAACAATTGCCCATTCATCCAAATCATATACTTGTTGACTACCTGAAGTTACTACATAACCAGTTTTCCAATCAACACTACCACCAACCCCAACTTCCGCACCATATGCTTCAGATATAGTTATTGCTCTACCTAAATCTGTAACAACAGTATGTGTAAAATTGGAAGATGTCGGTGCTCCTTGTACTTTTAACATATTTTCTTTTATGTTATATTGATTTACAATGGATGAGTATTCAGTAACGGCCTCTTCAAAACAAGCATACATCTGTGCACCTTGTAACTCGACATCCATTATAGGATATCCAAGTCTTTTTGCAACCCATTCGGCGGTTTGTACCGAATGTGTTACATATGTAACGTCACTTGTATAAAAACTAAATGGCGTATCTGTAGCATCTGTATAAGAACCGCTACCTGGCCATATTGGTTGGGTTGCCATATTATTCTCCAACTATTAAAAAATGTACATTTTATCAATAATAAATATCTAGCTATAAAAAAAGGGGAGTCAAAAGACTCCCCAATTTTATCTATCGCGTTCTAAATGTTAAACGTAATTAACATCAGCAACAACAACTTTACCATAGAATTCAGGACGCACGATTTTCTTCGCGTATCTTGTCATCACACCCTTACGAGGCGTAAAGTTTGTTGGGTCATAGACCAACGGAGTCATGATGAGTGGTACATATGGAGCGTATACAGCACCAGTTTCGAGGAAGTTACTTCCACGAAAACCGACTAGCATTACGTTCTCATGCATGTATGGATTCTTGTAGACCGTAAAACGGTTGTTCAATAAACCAACTTTTTGTACACCCATAGCAAATGAACTCTGAGTAGCTTCTCCGCCCGTATCAGCAGCATATCCAGGAATAGACTCGATGATAGTGGCAACTTCAGGACTTACGACCATAAAGTTTGCTCCACCACGTAGAGTTTTCTGATGAATTGCATTGGAAACAGACTGTATCTTGTTACCAAGAGTCTGGAACCAAGTTCCTTTTACGTACGCGGAAGCGTTATCAGAAGTTGCAGCGAAAAGAGCAGTAGAAGCATTATACTCATACCCCACTCTTGCTGACCAACGTTCTGTTTTTGCTGAAGCGTTACTCATCAACATATCAAGGATTTCCAAATCAATTTCCATTGAGATGTATTCTGATAACATAGCAGTCAACTCAGCTTCTGCGTCAACAGAATGATAAGCATTTAAATCTTGAGCAAGCTCAGGAGTCCAAACAGCTTTCAGTTTACGAGTTTTTGCTACAATCGGAATAGATTTCATCTGAATATCAATCTCAGGAATTCCAATATCCGTTGCTGGTTCAGTTGGGGCATCTTCAAAATCACCACGAGTTACATCGGTAGGTGATTTGTGATACTTAATATGTACAGAGCCATCAACTTCGTACGCACCAGAAGTCTTTACAATAAAGTTCCAGTTCGAACCATCCCAGTTAGAATAAGCAGGATAATAAGTTGCGATAGCCGCTGTATCAGAACCTGAAATTTCGAAAGCTCTTACGCCATCAAAATCAGGATTTGTCATACCATCGTCTGCGAGAGCGATAGTAATTTTTCTTAGATTGTCTAAAGAAGAACTCAGGTCGGGTTCAAAATCAACGTCACCCCAAACAACTGAAGCAGATGAATAACTTCCATATGCTATAGTTCCAACGGAATCGTTAATTGAATATCCGAATTTACCTGCTCCATATAGACCACCAGAAGCATCGACATTAGAACCAGATGTCATACCATGTACATCTGAATTCTGAGTGTGACCAGCTTGAGCTGTTCCATATTTGAAATCAAGGTAAAAAATAAGTCCTGAAGGTAAGTTCATCGGTTGAACAGATACAAAATCTTGTGCAGCCAATTCACCAAAAATCCTACGTACCAAAGGAAGTGCAACACCACTCCACTCTTCCGAGTTAGACTGGGTACTTGTCTTGGAAGACTCATCAATTAATTGACGAGCTTGATTTTCCAATAAACATGCCATTCCAAATACTTTAGATTCTTCACTTATACCTTCGAGTAAACCAGTGGGCTCCCACTTGTTTACCAACTTACGAGTTTCATTTAGCCGCTCTTTGTATGGATTATATTTATCCATTAAGCCTTCAATAGACTTTAGATTACTTTTTGACATTTTTAATCTCCAAGTTAAACGGTTTCAATTTTAAAGTATTTTAGCCAACTTCTGGAAACGTTTCTTCAATTCAGAACCCTCGACTAAAACAGCCTTTGATTTGGGTTTTGTTGAAGCCACAGTTTTTGAAGCTGAACCTCTTTTACTTTCATTAACACTTTTAGCTTTAGAACCAAACGATTCGGCGATTGTCGAAAAGACAAGTTTCACCTCACGTAGACTCTTAGCTCTATCAAACTGCTCAATGACTTTAATTTTCTGTTCATTAGTCATAGAATGATTCCTGAACAACTTGTTTGTAAACAAGAGTTTAGCATTGAGTAGATTGACCTCATTTAATTTAGACCGCAGATACTTAACCACTTCGCGGTGTTCTCCAAGTTCCGATTTCAAATTAGAAATTTCATCAACTTCTTCCTCTTCCTCTTCCTCATCTTCTTCTTGTAGAGCACGTAGTACTTCTTCAAGGTCAATTTCATCTTCGACTTCTTCTTCCTCACCATATTCATCTGGCATGGGAGCGTCTAAATCAAGTTCGCCTTCTTCGTCTGCCGGTTCTGGCATAAGAGTTGCATCTTCAGGGGAAAGTTCGACAGGTGGTTCACCCAAATCAGCGGGTTCTTCTTCATCCGCTACAGGATAATCGTCACCTTCCTCGTCATCCTCTTCATTCAATTCTGATTCTAATTCTCTCAGAACTGCTTCAAGGTCAAGGTCGTCTTCTTCCTCTTCTTCTGCTTCTTCTTCGCCAGCTTCTTCTTCACCCTCTTCTTCAGCGGGTTCTTCTTCAGCGGCTTCTTCCTCTTCAGGAGCTTCTTCTTCAGCTTCTTCGTCTGCTTCTTCAGCATCCATTTCAGCTTCATCATCAGCTACTTCTTCACCCTCTTCTTCAGCGGGTTCTTCTTCTTCGGCTTCTTCTTCTTCGGCTTCTTCCTCGTCTTCTTCATAAATGTCGTCATCAACTTCACTTTGAATCTTTTGAGAAAGCATTTGATTTAATCTCGGAGTGAAAGCTTCTTGTAAAGCTACTTTAGCATTTTCCAATGCTGTTTCACGAACTGCTTTTGCGTCTGCTATTGCGTCTTTCAAAAGGTCGTCCATAATTTTATCTCCATTAAATTAGGATTAATATTGTTATTTGGAACAATAATATGTGAACTATCTTAGGTACACCATATAGGATTTACCGATTGGTAAATGGTGTATTTGGTTTTTAAATAAATATAAGCTATATATACAAAACGTTCAAAAGCCTCGAAGCATTTTTTCACGTTGTCTACGTAACTTATCGTACTTAATTCTTAATTTTGCTTTTGATTTTTTTACTCGTTTAATATCTGATGGTTTTTTATAAAACTCTCGTTCTCTTAATTCAAGTAATAAACCAGAATCTTTTACTTTTCTTTTAAATTGTTTTAATGCTAATTCTATTTTATTATCTCTTACAACCACTTTTATCATATTATAACCTTTAAATTAAATTATTACTTCTTGTTTGCCCAATTTTTGTCTACCCAATTAAAAAATTCTTTTTTATCTTCTTCATCAAGTTCATCTGGTGAATCAACACCAAACTTCTTTAAAGCTGATTTGAAAAATTTCTGATATTCTTCTTTACCACCAGACTCTGGTTTATCTAAATTATCTACCTTTTCGGCTTCAGTAATAGCAGAAGCTTCTTCTATTTCATAATACCTACTCAATATATTACCCATATCTTCATATAAAGTTTCCATTCTTCGTTGCATCAAATTAGATTCTTTAGCCGCTTTAACAAATCCACTAGCAAGATTACCTAATTCCTTCATATTTCTTTTTACGGATACTCTATCAAACCAATCATCAGTTTCATTCATAGTATGAATCTTTGCAGACTCAACAATTTCGGAAATTTTAACAGCTATTTCTTTAAGATTGGTTTCTCTATAAATATTATTACCAATTTGTGCATAATTCTTAACATCTTCAAGAAATCTTTGAACATTCATAGTTGCTTCACTCTCGTTCCAAGATTCTGGGTTACCTTCCTTTACTAAGGATGATAATTTTACACCAGAACCCCTAACTGGAGTATCTAATCTATCATCAAATGGTTTTCTACTAACAACACCACCTGCAATAAAAAATTCGTTTAATTTACTTTTCTTTTTCATCATATCATCCCGTTAAAGTGTTATTTTTTACCACCATTTTTACCATTTTTTTCTGGTTCTTTACCAACTGCTTTTTGTCTTGACATAAGTTGACTTCTTACAGTTTTAATAGATTCACGAGTATTATCCATAGCCGCGGCATTTTCACTATACGCCGCCGTTACAAAATCCCATCTTAATGCATATTCTTGTTTTCTTAACTCCAAATCTTCTATCAAATTTCCAAGTGCTACAAAATTAACATCTCCCTCTTGAGTTTTTTCTTGTATTCCCTTCAATTTAGCTATTTCTTCATCCATCATTTGATTATATTGTTTAATAGAGTCATCTTTTGTACCTACATACTTAGCACTAACTTTGGTAGATGGTTTTGCTCTTCCACCAGTTTCTCTTCTTGAAGGTTCATCTTGTGCTCTTATAGCCGCTAAACTATCTATTTTAGCACTAACACTTTTTACTTTAAAAACATCTCTTTGATATTTTGCAGATGGTAATTTTTCTTTATCACCACTTAATAGAGCTTTATGTCTCCAAGCATCTATATCAGCTCCTTTAACACCAAATTCTACTTTTTTCTGTAGGTCAAATAAACCTTTATCTTGTTTTCTTTCACCAGCTTCACCACCATGTACTTTACTAAAGTCTTGTAATGTAAACCCACCCTTGGATATCTCTGCTTCAAACATATCCATAATGGTTTCTCTAACTAATTGTCTAATTTGTGATTTTTTCATAATTATCTCTATCTTGTTATTACTATTTGCCTTGAGAAATTAGCTTCCAAGCTTTACCTTTATTGTCTTCCCAAGGTGGAACGTATTCCCATGCTTTTGTATCTGAACCAATTGCTTGCCATACCCAGTTTTCCATTCCAATCGGATACGGAGCCTTTCCACCACCCGAGACTAAATCACCTGCTTTAATTGCTTGACCTCTACCATCATAAGGTGTAGCTTTTCCTCCCTTACTATAATGTCCTTCCCCAACTTCTTTTGCACGATGTTTTCTATTATCAACAGCCGATTCAATGGTTGCTCGAGCCGCATTCATAGCACTTTGGTTACCACTATACGCCGCTACTGCAAAATCCCATCGGGCTATATATTCATCTCGCCTTAGATTGATATCTTCATTTAAATTAAGTAACGCAACCCATTCTATAGTACCTTTACCACCATCGCTTTCAATTTCCTCAATTTGTTTCTTTATTCTCATTTGTTCATCACCAATCATACTCTCATACGTGGCTATAGCAGCTGATTTTTGATTAATATATGTAGAACTAACTTTCATTTGAGCACCTTCAACTCGCGTTTTACGACCACCACCAAGTTTCTGAAAATCATTATCTGTTTTACGTACGGCAGCTAAAGAACTTATATTAGCAGATACATCCTTTGATTTTGATTTAGTTTGCATATACCCGTGTGTTGGTGTTTGGTCAGGCTTCCCAGCAGTTCTATACTTCTTGTCAATATTCGAACCACCTTGAAGTGCAGAAAGTCTCCATGTGTCTATGTTTCTACCACCTTTGAATAAAGACCATTTCGATGCACGAACATTACCTCGTGCTCCCTTTCCACCAGCATCTTTTCCCCTTGTCCTATCACCACCTACACCACCAAGTACTTTACTAAAGTCTTGTAATCCAAATCCACCTTTAGAAACAGTACCAGGTGCACCACGCAGAGTGCCACCTGTAGATGAACCAGGAGCGGTACCCTTGCCTTCGAGCATATCAAATACCATACCTCGTATTATTCGTTGAAATTTTGATTTTTTCATGATTATCCTCACTTAACTTAATTTATTATTGTGCTACCCACATTGGATGATTTGTTTCTGGGTCAACTTCACCTAATTCACCCTCTCGCCACTCTCCTCTTTTTGGGGCCATAGCTAAATATGTTCTACCAGACCTACCAGTAACTGTATCACCAAAAGAATATTGCCCTCGTTCTTCCCACGTTGGGTAACCACCACCTTGGTCTTTTCCACCACCTTGGTCTTTTCCACCTTGGTTTCCACCAGGGTCACTACCAACATTTTTAGCTCTTTTTAATATAACGTCTCTTTTTGCTTCTATACTACCTCTAACAGTTGCCATTGTAGCGGTGTTATTGGAATATGCAGCTACAGCGTAATCCCATTTTAATGAATATTCATCTTTTTTCAAACCTAAATCTTCTATTAAGTTTTCAAGTGCAACATAATTTTTATCACCGGCTTCGACATTTTGTTGTAACTCTCTTAATTTAACTATTTCATTGTCAATTACATCGTTATACATATTTATAGAATCTGTTTGTGCACTAATATATTTAGCACTCACTTTAAATGATTCTGTTCCACCACGTTTTGCACCACCACCAGTTTTACGAAATGCATCATCTGTATTTCGTATACTAGCTAAACTATCTATATCAGAAGTAGTACTCTTTGTTTTATAACCAGACATTTCACCACCGGGGCCTCTTCTTTGATACTTTCCTTTTTCCATTGAGTCTTCTGACCCAAGAAGTACCATTGTTCTCCATGCATCTATTGATTTTCCTTTATCTATATTAAATAAACTTAATTTAAATTCACGTTCCGCAGCTCTTTTTCCTCCGCCAACTGGCACTCCTGCAAATGGGTCGTTAATTCCTCCCCCGTCAGGACGTATGGGTTGGTAACTTCCTTTTGCTCTTGATGTTGGTTCACCCTGAAATATTTGTCTACCACCTACACCACCAAGTACTGCAGAAAAATCTTTTAATGTGAAACCGCCTTTAGATACCCTTTGTGTAATTTTCGGAGCTCCCCCACCTTGCTGTTGTTGTTGTTGCTGTCCAGCACCTTTACCTTCAAGTACATCTATTACTTCGGAAATTATACTTCTTACTAAATTATTAAATTCCGATTTTTTCATTTTACTTTCCCCAAATATATACTTCATTTTATTTTCAGTATTTATAAACTTTCTTTTGCCAGTCTGTTTTACTTTATCATCAAGTTTATGTTTAATCATATTTTTAGGAACATCATAATATCGTGTTCCTTTGTTCCATACACCTTCATCATCATATTGACTTTCCATTTTCGGTACTAACGCTTTACCTTGCATTTTAGCACTTCCAACCATAGAATTTTTAACTGCAGTACTCATATTTTTATTTGGAAAATATCCTCTTCCATCATATGAATCACCAGTTTTACCAGAAAATTCACCAGCTGTTTTGGCTATTGCAACTAAAGATTTCCATTTCTTTTTTGAAACACTATTCATTATATATAAATATCATAAACTTTAAAAAAGTTTCCGCTCGTAGTAAAGTGTTTTTTGAGTTTCTTTCCATCCACCAACAGTATCACCTTTTCTATTTCTAAAATACCATATACCAGGCTTAGTCAAATCATCTACCGCAGTCTTCCATCTTACTTTCAATTGTTTTAACATTTTTTTAGCATCTTTTAATGTTGGTATATTAATTAAAAATTTATTTGGCATATTTTTATCCATCGGTTTAGATGGGCCACCGCCTCCCCCAAACCAACTGGTAGAACTTCTTCCCCACGCTTCATCATATCTTCGTGGTGATGTAAGTAATGGGTCAGGTATACCTAAAAACTCATAAACAATATTTCTCACATCACTTGGAAACCTTGAATCCGTTCCAAACGCGTCTAAACTACTTCTAAACGCTGTAGCTGAATCACCCGTACCTAAATTTAATGCATTAATAACTACTTCATCAGTTCTATTATTAAGTAAAACCGTATATAATGATTTATAAGAATGACCACCACCATCATCTCTATTATAAAATGCTCTACCAATAACAGTATACGCTCTTGGATAACCAGTAGTCATATGTATATTTGCGGAATCACCCATAGTTCTTCCAAAATCATAACCACCAATAGCCGAAGTTTCAGCTTCAGTTAACACTTCTTTTACCATTTTTTTAAGTTCTGAACGTATATGTTTAGAAATTTCTATAGCTGCTAATTGTTTCAACGCTTTTTCCTTTGTATCATGTGTACCAAGTTTCTTACTACCATCTTTGGAATACACTACCCATTTACTTCCAACCTTTTTAATCATTTTCTTTTCAATTTTCTATCTGGCGAATATCTACGAAAACCATCTCTAACTTTTCTCCACAGCATTTGTATAAACTCCGCCTCACCATGATGTGTTCTTGTTGCTGGCCCGTGTTGAAGTCCTCGTTGTATATCTAAAGCATCATATCTATTACCTTTTACACCATTCATCATTATTTTAATGACTTGTTGTGACGCTTTACCTAAATGTTTGGACATTTTTTTAATATCCATATCTAAATGTAATTTTGCTTCTTGTGAGCTATATGGGGCTGGTGTAGCCCAGAAATCTTCGTTTACAGATTCTTCCACTATATCTTTTAACTTAATCACAACTAATCTCTATTATAAGGAAGAATTTTATTTAAAGTTTCTTTTCTTTTAATACATCCATTACATTCTTTAATAGTTCCGCGAGATATAGTTTTTATAGCACGAGAAATTGTATCACCAATACCTTTATCAATGTTTTTAATAGTCTGTTTTTCAATTTTTATAAAATCTTTCATATTAAATATTCATACTCGCTCTTTTTTTCAAAGATTTAGCTCTTTTCTTCTGAATCTTACCCATTTGAGACTTCATTTTTTTCATTCGTTTTCTAGCGGCCTTTTTTCCAGTTTTTATATCTTTAGCGGTCTGTTTTTTACAACGTTTTCCGCCACTATCTACTTTAAATCCTGGTGGACATTCTAATTTTTTTACCCGTTTACCTTTTTTAATTCTTATAACCCATTGTCCACTTTCTATTAAATTTTCATCTTTTTTTTTATCTTTATCACTATCATCATTATCGTCTTTACCGTGCATAGTAAATCCATATTCATCTTTAATATACTTTCTTATAAACTTATAATTTCTTAATAACAATTTAGCATTTTCATCTAAATCTTCGAGTGCATTACGAACAGTTTGTTTATTTAAATCATTTTCTTCTGGACTTTTTTTTGGGTCATCTGGTTTCATAATGAAATCAATGTATTTTGTCATATTAGTAAGGGTAGGAATCAGATTCATTGCCGCACCAGTCATGCCAGCTATTAAACCTTCAATTGTTGGGTCTTTATCACCTTCTGTTAAAGCTTCGAATCTAAAATCTCTCCACTTTTTCCACATAGAATGATTCATAACTATATTCCAGTTAATATATCTGAAATTATTGCTTCGGTTCTACACCATTTATCGCAAACAGTTCCATCATTACGTGTATTTTCTTTAATAACACCTTCCGTCATTGGATGCATAAAAGCTCCATGTGTAGATGGGTTAGAAACAAAATCAAATGCTATCAATTCAAAATCTTTTTGTACTTCTTGTGTATCATCATCTTTTGCCGATTCGACAGAACCAAGTCCACGTGAAGAAATACCAAGTTTTATACGAGCTTTAAATAATTCTTTTAAAATGTTACCTGTTGGTGTTGATAATACTTCTACTTTACCAAGTAAATTATCACCTTCCCACCACATCTCTTTAACATTGTGTGATGTATTTCTTAAATTAACAACCGAAGACTCTGGGTGGTCTAATTCACCAAGAGCTCTACTTTGTTTAATAAATTCTTTTGTGTATTTTTTAGCTTCTCGTATTAAAACTTCTTTTGGATATATTCTACCATTTTGATTTTTAGAATTAGCTCGTTGTAACACGCCACTAACTACTAATCTTCCATGATTGTCCGTCATAGACTCGTTTATTTGTTGTGATGTTACCTCAAAAGGTAAAATATCTATTAAAAGTGATTTTGACATCGTTTTAACTCCTTACTTCATAAAATCAAATTCTTGATTATTATATTGTGATTCAAATTCTTCAGCATAATCTTTAGCTAATTGTAATCTATCCTTTTTTGAAAATATACTTGCGTCTCCGTCGGCATAATCTTTAGCATATACTTTAGCTCCATCATCAATTAAATACATAAAAGCTTTTATAGCTAATTTAGAATTATATTTACCCTTTTTCTTAAACTTACTCAAATTTTTAAGTATTGGAATATATCTTGATTTATAAAGTCTTGCATCATTATCAATAAAAAGACGCAATTCTCTACTTTCTTGAGATAATTTTTCTTTTAATATACCTCTTCTATCAAGTTTTATTATTTCTTCATATATTACTTTTAAAAGTTTTTTATTAAATGTTTCAACAATACCACCATACGCTGTTCTATTCTTTCGTGTTAATTCTTTATCAATAACTTTAAGTTTATTAATATCTACTAAAAATCTTATTTCTAAAAAATCTCCAGCCACATCATTTACTTTAACATTTTTAATACCATGTTTCTTTAATATTGGAAGTGCCGTTTTAGTCATAAACCTTTTATTTCCAGAAATGGTATGCATTTCTACATCTTCAGTTATAGGGTTATTACTTTTTCCTTCCAATTTTCTTTTCTCATCAATTTTATGTAAAACAAAATTTTTAGCTAATTGTAATTCTCTAAGAAAAGAAGCATCTCCAAATTTTCTACTCAAAGTAACAGGTAATGTTGCATTACTACCATGATTTACAAAATAAGCTACTCTTTTAGCATCTACCTTATAAATTTTTCTCCATTTATTTTCTGGTAGTTGATTTAACCAAGAATGTATTTCTTTTATTTTAAATCGTTTCACCTATTAACTCCTACTTTTTAAAATTTCTGTTCTCATATCGTCCAGTATTTTAATCCATTTATCAATAAATTGTAAAGTTTCAACTTTACTTGGCTCTTCACCACTAACTTTAGTATTTTCAAGAACCCATCTACTTTTTAAATTAGATAAACTACGTAATCTATGTAAAAAGTGTAGGCCATCTTTTTTCCAAGACGTAGCCATTGTATCACAAAAATCAATTAACTTTTCTTAGTTCTGGGTCAATAGCCAACATATATCCTAAAACTGTTGGTTTCTTATGACCACCACCATATCCAGACTTTTTCTTCTTTTTCTTTTGACTCGCCCAATATGGTGTTTTTAGGGGGCCTTCACCCCCATCTATATTACCAGTAACTGATGATTCTTTTATTACATCAATTATCATTTGTCTTAACAACTCTTTAAGTTGTTTAACTTTAATTTTTTGAGATGACATTTTTAACTTCTTTCACTAACTCATAATACCTCATTAAATTAACAACATCGCTATCCTTAACAATTTTATGATTTGTCATCTTCTTAGTTAATCTTGTAGCTTCCTTTAATTTTATAGTAGTAACTTTATCATCAACTTCTTTTAAATTTGATTTTAACGTTTTAGTTAATCTTTTAACTTCATTATTAATAAATTCTCTTAAAGAATTTGTATTTGAAATATTCTCTATATATTTTTTAAGTAAAACTTGTTGTTCTTCATTTAAAGATGAATACTTTGTATTAAACTTGTCTACTAAAATACTATAAGATAATAATCTCATATCTTTATCTTGTTTTTTATATTTTTCAATTATTCTATTTGTTTTTATACTACTATCTATCTTTTTTCTAATAATATGTTCAACTATTGCAAATCTACTTTTAACTTCATCTGCCGGGTCATGTTTTTGACCTTCGGTAGTATATCCAAATACTTTATATACTGACGCTAAGAGTTTATAATTGGGAATACGTGAACTAAAAAATTCACTAATAACATAATTATCTTTTATATCCTTAATAAGATTATATTTTTCTTGTTTTAATTTCTTATTGGATAATTTAGTTCTTGTTTTAATAACAGCATCAATTAACCTTTCGGCTTGATTTTCGTGTGAAAATTTTTCGTGTGCTAACACATTATAAAGTTGTAATTCTTGACCAAGTTCTGTACTTTCTTTAAAATATTTCTTAATCAACATGACAGCCGTAGATTTCTTTGTATCTTTCATAATATCAGCTGTAACTTGTCTTGTTAACAACTCAAACAATATTCCAGTATTTTTAATCTTTAAATGCTTTATAAGTGAACTCATTTGTTACTCCAATTAATTTTTGTACTATGATACAATTATAAATATAGAAGAACTTTATTTATCGTTATCTAAAGTATCTTTTACTTCACGTTTGTACTCTTCTTCTAAAGAATTTGTTTCTTGTAATAATTGTAAATCTTTCTTTCCCATTCCTTTTTTCAACCTCTCAAAGTGAGCTAAAGCTAATGACGAACCACCCTTTTTCATATCAACGACTCCAAGTGGGTCTCTTCCTCTAGCCGAACCATCCTTACCAAATTTAGCTGATTTTTTTGGTCTGCCTGCACCTTTCCATCCACCTTCTGGTGAACCACCTTCTGGTCCAAGTTCATCTCCAGTTCTATACATACCATCATCAGTTGGCGATTCCAAATCATCTTCACCAAACTCATCCTCTCCAGGGCCACCTTCCGCGGCTGGGTCTGTACCTTCTTGTTCAATAGCTTCATATCTAAATTGTCGTTTTTGGTCATCAATAAGTTGTTGTCTTACAGTTGCTTTTTCTTGGTCTGAAAATCCAAAAATTTTATCATACACAAATTCCGTTGATAATATTTTATTATCTTTCATAGTTCCAGCTAAATCAATTTTACTTGACCACAACTCTACTTTTTCTTGTTCATATATCATAGATGGATTTGTCAACTGTAAACTAAAATTAACAAGGTCTGCATCACAATATCCTTGTGAATATAAATGAACAATACCAATTTTTGTTAACTCACTAACAACAATTCTTTGAATTCTTTCAATAGTACGAGCAAATCTAACATCTTCTGCTGCTAAAGTTGCTTTTGCATTCAACTCTTCTTCATAACCAAGAAACGCTTTAGGTATCTTTAATGCCGCTAATAATTTGTTTCGTAAATAATCAATGTCATCTACTGTTTCATATGATAATCCAGGAGCTTCAGTTATTTCAGTTCCACTATCTCCACCACGAACTGGTAAAAAGAAATCTTCTGTTAAATTTTGTATATTATACTTTAAATTATAATCACCTGTATCTTTATCTATAACTGGTGCTTTCTTCATCTTATTAATAATACGTTGCATATAATTGTCAACTTCGTTTGGTGGTATATTACCAATATCAATCTTAAAAATTCTTTTTTCTGGTGCTCTCATAATTCTATGAATTAACATAGCATCTTCCATAAGTGACAATTGTTTCCAAACTTTACGAGCACCTTCAACCATAGACTTACCATATGGTAAAAAATTACTATCTGATAAAAGTCTAAAATGTGCTATTTCATAATTTTCAAATTCATTTTCAACTTTACCAGCTTTATATGTATGTAAACTTTGTCCACCTTCCAAAATAAATTTCACATAATGTGGATTAGTTTCATCTTCTCCTTCAACTCTGGTAATATCATATGCAGATAATGGTACTACATTTGTAATTCCATATTTTTCATGAATGTCAAGTTGTAAAAAGAAATCACCATACTTACACATATTACGAATCCATGGCCATAAATTAAACTCTATATTAATAATATCATAATATAAATTTTGTAAAATATCATTAATATTATTATCTTCCGAATGTATTTCCAATATTTGACCATATTCAGACCGCATTGATGATTCATCTGCATAGATATCAAGAGCTGATGATATTATTGGGTCTGCATCCATTGTTTCATAATCTTGAAACAAACCAATTCGTTGCGATGATTGAAACATACTATTTTTAGTACCATAACCTATATTTGCCATGTTTGTGTATAATTTAGTAAATCTATCTGTGATATCTGAATTTATAGCTTGTACTCTATTTGTGTCAGCTACTTTTAACCTCTTTCCACCCGCATGCCTTACAATTACATTTGTTGAAAATAGTCTTTTTAATCTACTTCTTAAACTTTTGTCTGCCATTTTATCCTCTTATTATTTTATTAACCAAGTTAAATCTTCTTGTTCTTTACCAACATCCATCTTCCAAGAATCATTTTCATTTTCACCATCTGTATCATATATAGCTTGATGTGATTGAAAGTAATCAAATGAACGTTTTGTTAATTCTATACCTTCTGCTCTTAATCTTAGTGCAGTATCTCTAACCCACAAACCTATTGCTAAACTCATAACAAGGTCATCATTATATCCAGACATAGCTACAGCTTTACCATTCCTATATATAAATACAAACAACTCGTCAATTAATCTCTGCGAATGAATTTTAACTGATTTTTCTCTAAAATATTCATCTAATTTAGCAATAACAAGTGGTCTTGTCTTTTGTGTCATACTAAATCCAGGCACCATATTTCTATCAGTACTTCTATACCTATTTGTAATCTGTCTGGCCGTATCAACATAGGTTAAATCCTTTGATGTATAAAATAAATTTGGATATTCTGAATCTATTATGGTTTGTATAGCAGACCAACCAATATTATTATTTTCAACAATCAATAAAGCTTTATTATATTCTGTAGCTACACTAACACACATATTACCAAAATCTTTAGTTCCAATTTTACCTTTATATTCTGCAACTTGTTCCATTTGTTCAATATCAAATACATGAAACGCAGAAAAATCGGAGCCGTCACCTCTACTAACATCTGCACTAACAACATAATCTTTAGAATAATCTGGATACTCCCAAACCCACATATTTGAATCAAATCCTCTACGTTCTATTGGTTCTTTAATTTGAGTTTCTCTATATTCTTCTATAATCATACCATCTATTACTGTTTGACCAGATGTTATAAAACTACAATCACATTCTTGTGCCGCTAATGAAGGCCCTAATAAAGTATCTTGTTTTTGTCTCCATTCCTCGCCTCGTTCTGGATGTATTGTCCAATGTAACTTTATAAAGTTCCATCCACTCAAACCATCTTCTGCTTCTATCCATGTTTTATGAAACCAATTACCAACACCATTTGGTGTAGACAACGCAATACATTGACCACCCGTAGATAACGTTTGTGATGCGGCTGCCCATATCCTATCAATATTTTCAATAAAAGCCGCTTCATCGAGAACAAGTAATGACAACGCTTCTGAACGACCTGCTTCGTCTGAACTTGCTACAGCTTTAACTTGTGAACCATTTCTATATCTTAATGACAATTTATTATCTTCTACACAACTCTGTTTTAACCACGTTGGTAAATTAGCATGCATTACACGAACTTTAGTTACAAGATTTTTCGCTGTATCTTGTTTTGTAGCTATAACAAGAATATTTTTATCTTCATGAAATGTCATCATCCATAAAGAATATCCCGCCGTTAACGTAGAAAGTCCTAATTGTCTTGCTTTAAGAATTACATTAAGTTTATGACCTTTAAAATCATTCAATGTCTTTTCTTGAAAGTCCCAGAGATGAAATGGTATTTTACCTTTTATTGGGTGCTGTATCATACAATACTTTTTCATAAAGTATACTGGGTCTTTAGCACATTTTACATACTCAGACCTAATTAACTTTTTTAAGTCTTCCGAGTTACTCATTTATGATATTGAACCCGTATATTGTGTTTGTACTTTAGTCAAGTATTTTTTAGCTTGAGAAATTAAATCCGCATCAGCTGTCGCCAATTCTAAATCTGCTATTTCAGTTTGTAATTCTGTTGCTATTGTTGACAAATAAGTTGAATCACGTAAATTCTCCCTCTTATTACCACTAAGAGTTTGTATTTTAGCTTTCAACTCAGCTATTGATGTTACTGCCATTTTTTACTCCTTCATTATCTAATTTTAATAATTCTAAATCAATTCTTTCTAATAAATCAGTATAATTATCCGTTGCTTCAGTTGCAAGTTTTTCTAATTGTTCTTCATCTGTACTCCAAGTTTCCTTTTCTACAGTATGACCATCTGGATTAATCTGATTATAAAAAGTTACATCTCCTTGTTTTTTCCACTCTTCAACACTCTCTAATTGTTCAATTACAAAAGAACGTTGATTCATCAAAACTTTCTTTTTAGCCCATTCTTCATATTTACCCTCAATACGAAGTTTATTTTCAATTTTTACTTGACAATCAAAACAATGACCAAATAATCTCCACATCTTATCATTTACTTTAGCTTTCATTGTCTTCTTACACTCAGGACAAAACCAAGGCATTCTAACTTCCTTCATGATATCTGTCAAATGCCCCTGTATTGTTTTTCCTGTGAGCTTTTTCTTCTTACCCTCATATCCAACTATAATCCTTTTTTCAGGAGTCTCACCTCTTAGAATAGATTCCATCGCTTTATATTCACGAACTCGTTCTTTTCCACTTTTTCCAAAATCACTCATAATTATCCTATATGTATTTTAATAAACCTAAAATTTGATTGATTGGTGCAAAAGTACCAGTATACTTATATAATTTATCATTGTATGTAAATGTTATACCTTCTGATGAAACGATTGAACCAAATCCACCTATTGCTTCTAATTTTTTCAATTGACCTTCTAATTTTTCTATTAAACTTAAATCACCAGTACTTCTAATCTGTTTAATAGTAGATTCTAAATCATTTTTAATTGACACTGCACCTTCTTCTGGATTAGCAGTCAACATCATACTCAAATTCAACATTATTTCTGCACCAAGTCCTAAAAATAATTCTTCCCAAGGTAAAATATTTTCTTTATATATAGCTTTGTGGTCTTCTTTATCAGTTTCTAATACCCAATCTAAAAACTTTGGAAATTTCTTTAAATCCTTTTTAACTTGCGATAATTTATATGACTTATCAAAAAAGGCCCATCGTTTAACTAATTTAATAAACACACTTTCTGGTAATTTAGTCTTTGTTTTCTTTGTAGCTTTAGTAATAAAGTCTGTCCAAAACGCTTGATGATAATCACCCAAAGTATTATTAGCTTTTAACTTATACTTTTTCTGTAAAGAATTTAATTTACCAATATAATATTTTTTACGTTTCGAAAAATCCTTTACTTTTGGTAATTCTACTACTGGTGGATATTCAATTGCAAATTCACTTTGTACATCTTTATCAATTTGTTTAATCATTCCTGCTAACATACGAGCGAATGAAGGCATATCACCAATTGGAGCCCCCGTTTCATCATATTGAATAACACCATGAAATATCAACAAAGATTTTTCATATGGTATCACATTAGCTGTTTTTGGATAGATAATTTCCAAAGACATGAATTGTTCACCTTCTTTAAAAATTTTATCTTTTTGAGAATCACTAAGAGCACTTATCGCGGCTTCTAAATCTACCATAGCCGAACTAAATGCTGTATGTAAATCACCTCTACCTGCAAACATCTTACTAATACCAGCAGTAGTTAGAGCACTAGCACCTCTATCTCTTAAATGTCCTTTGTTTCTGGCCGCTATAAGTTTACCATCTCTCCAACTTATCATTATATTCTGGCCATCTGTTTTTTCAGTAGCAGGTTTCTCTTTACTCAACTCACCAGTCAATGTATTAGTAATTATTGTTTTAAAATCTCTGAATGTTAAATTATTATCATCGAATGGATGTGCTAAATGACCATATGCACCACCTTCAAGTATTAATTGTTTTACTTCTTCAACTATATCTATTTTTTCGTGTAAACCTTTCCATCCAATACCTTTCTGTTTATCAATTAAATTTAATTGACCCATTTCATCATCTGGTTTTTGTCTTTTAACTGGTAAACCCGCATCACTCATATCAGCATTTTTTGATAATGTAGCTTTCTCATGTTCAGTTCCTTTAGAAGACCACGCAGTTTTACCTTTACCATATTCATTAGTTGGTTTTTGTGATATTTGAACACCTTTACTATCTGTACCCATCCACTTGATTATTTCCCATCCAAGTCTTTCTAACACACTACCTAATCTTAATTTATATTTTTTCATTACTTGTTTATCACCTGGTATAGAACCAGCTCTTCCAAATGTCACGGCTGCAATTGGATTCTGAATCATAGTAAAATCCATATCAGGGTCTAAAACTTCATCTTCTTTATCTTTTATTATAAAATTTACTACTTCCCAACCTGTTTTTTGCATAAACCAAGGAACTGCATCTTTTGATACTCTATAATAATCCGAAAAATTTTGATAGAACGTTCCTGGCCCATCATCTGGAGCTCCACCACCTGCATTTACACCTCTCTTAGAATTAGTAGTCTTAATTGTAGAAGACTCTTGTATCATTTTTTGTACATCATTTTCAACACAAAAATTAGTTACAATTTCTTTGGTCAAAAGTATACCTTTCGGCTGTTTATGGTCAAACATTACTCTATTAGTTATAAAATCATACATTGAACTATCAAACTTACCAAAAATAACCTTAAATAACTTTTTCTTTTTATTTTCATCTATGTCAGGCGAACCCAATAACTTCCTTACTGCTGTTCCACTTATATTAGTACCACCAACTTTCAACTTAAACGTTGGTACTATATAAATATAGCCTTCATCCTCGAAACCCTTCATATTTTTTCCAGTAAATTTCTTATAATACTTACCACCAAGTCTACCACTATCTTTCTTACCAACACCAACCGCTACAGCCGTTGTTTCTGAATCAAAATTGGATAAAATATTAATTGGTGAATAAACATTCTTTTCTTGAACAATAGAACTCTTCTTTATACCATACATTTTACTAATAATTTTTTGTTTCTCTTTAAAATTGAATGGATGTCTATCACCACCACTTACATTAGATGTAGCTATGAAAACATTGGACTTACCAAATTCTTTAACCATTTCATTATAAGTGTTAAAATGACCAGCATGAAATGGTTGAAATCTACCAACATAAACACCAACTACTTGTTCTATTTTCTTTGGTGCTTCGTCTAAAGTAGCTCGAACAACACTCTCAACGAGTTTTTGCATTCCGTTCAACTTATTTCTCCCTCAATTTTTTTAATTTTCTTTTAATAGAATATCGTTTATCTTCTAATTTTTTCCAAACACCCTTAATTGGTGATGTTCCAGCTGGAAACCATTTAAAATACATTAATCTATCAACTAAACCACTATCATCTTTACCTTCTTTAGCATATACTTTATATGCACCACTCATCAATTTAGCATAGTTTTCAATAATCTTAGCACCAACACCTCTACCAACGTTTTTCTCTCTCCACTTATCTCTTGCAACAGCTAATTCTGAATTTATTTCCAAATATACAATAATATTATGATAACCTTCTTCGCGAGTTTGTTTCAATCTACGTAAAATCTTTGGTGGTTTAGACGCTACTGTGTCTATTACAAGAAGTTTACCAGCCTTATGTACTTTAGTTTTAAACAAATCCTTTTCATATTCTTTAGCTATATCTCTGATATCAAAGTATGATGCATAAAATGGTTTATATAATTGTTTATAAAAATTATTACTACCTTTATCTTTATTTCCTAACCACCAACCATAATCATATGGAAAAGTTATAATTTTACCACGATTAGAAGTATATGCAGTATTATGAATAAACTCTTGAAAACGTTTTTCACTTTTATTACTATCATCTGGTGATTGTTTCAATAAATGTTTATAATGTAACATAGCAGTATCATATTGTAAAGCTTGTACTTGTGCATCGGAATTAGTTACACTATATCCCGTAAATCCTGGTATATAAGTTTTTGCTTCATTATTAATCCAAGTTGACTTTCCAGCCGCAGGTAATCCCATTAAAACAACACAAAGCTTTCCTGTATCTTCAAGGAACTCTCGAAGTTCAATTTTTATTATTTCTTTTAAAAGTTTTCTTAACATTAAACTTCCAATGCTCTCCTAAACCAACCAAAGTAAAATTTTTCTAAGTCTGGTTTTCTTGTTACTAAATCAGCATAATACTTAACACGATATGCCCGTACTCTATCTAACTCAACACCTTCTAAAGCACCAATTGTCTTTGGGCCTAAACCACCATCAACCTTTAAATTAGCTCCTTTAGCGTTAGCCGCTCTTTGCAATATTTTTACGGCTCTACCACGACCTTGATTTACACACATATCGAAATAAATATGTTTTAAATCATCTGGCATTTGTGGAACTCTATTTTTCATCCAATAATTTTGATAATATATTTCTTTAGCACCCTCTTTAGTTAAATTAGCAATATCTACATCAGGGTGTGAACGCCTTGCAATACCAAAGTTTGTTTCGCCACCAGGGTCTTTAGGGTCGTTTACATATCCGCCCTCGTGCTCTAAAACCACTTCTATAATATCTTCAAATTTTGTTAACATTTTTAACTCCTGTAAATGGTATTTTCCTATATATAAATATCATTACTCAAATTTATTGAGTCTTTCTGCCAGATTATCAATTTGTTTCTGTCTTTCTTTTACTGCTTCTACTAACAACGATACCAGTGGTGAATAGTTCATACCATAATATTCACCTTCTTGAAATACTACTTCTGGAACCACCTTTTCAACATCTTGAGCTATCAAACCTATGCGTTTTCCTGTTCCTCCTGCAAAATGGTCATTACCTTCTTCTTTACTTTTCCATTCAAAGTTAACACCAGTCATACTAAGAACTTTATCTAACGCAGATTCTATTGGTTCTATATTCTTTTTTAATCTATAATCAGAAACAAATGTATTCATAGCTCCATGTGCATCAGCACCAACAGGAATTGGAGTACCTGTACTTAAAGAACCAACAATCACACCCAAAGTAGAACTCATACTAATTTGTTGTTTAACATCATTAACCTCTATATGTGTATCATTACCATATCCAATCCAATCATTATCTCCAATAAATGTTTCACCTTCACACTGTATTCTTATTACTTCATTAACATCATCAACTGACATATACGTACCAAGTGAATCACCTTCCGAGTCTCCTTGTGCTATATAATTTATAGTTGTTAACTCTAATAACCCAGTATCATCCGACATACTAATCTTAGTAAAGTATTGACCAACTTGAAATACTGCAGGTGAACTAGCAAAATAAAATTCATCATCTGCTCCAAAAGAAGTACTATCATTAAAAACAATAGAACCGGCACTACCACTTGGTTTAATTTCTCCCGCGGCTATATCACCCCAAGTAGCATCACGACCAGTTTTAACTTGAATAGTACCACTATTATTTTTAAAACCAAAACCACTTTCACCTGTAACTCCGCCTGCGTTAATATAATCCCATTCACCAAGATTTATATTATCATACTTTGTTCCAGTTAAACAATCATACAAATTACTTAAATATGAAGAATTAAATGTAGCTCCAGATGTTATTCCACTTTTACTTAAATTACCCATTATTATTTTCCAACTTATCTAATCTTTCAGTCAACTCATCTATTTGTGGTTGTTGTTCTTTTATAGCTTCAACTAATAAAGCTACTATTGGTGTATAATTCATACCATAATAACCATCTTTTTGAAATACTACTTCTGGTACATATTTTTCAACTTGTTGTGCAATCATACCTATTTGTCTCTTATCACCACCACGATAATAATCATTACCTTCTTCTTCTGTTTTCCACTTAAAACTTACACCATCCATATGTAAAACTTTATCAAGTGCATTTGGTATTGGTTCTATATTCTTTTTTAATCTATAATCAGATACATTTAATTGTAATTTACCAGTTGCGTCCGCTCCAACATCAATAGACGCTCCAGTAGACAATGTACTTACTACAACTCCATTAGTAGCACTCATACTTATCTGAAAACCAATATCATTAACCTCTATATGTGTACCATTGCCATATCCAACCCAGTCATCATCACCTATAAATACATTGCCCTCACTTTGTATACGTATAATTTCATTAGGGTCATCAATTGATAAATACGTACCAAGAGACCTTCCAAAATAATCACCATTTATAACTGTACCAACTGAATTTAACCATATTTCACCACTAATATCTGACATACTAATAAACGTAGAGTTATTTGTACTTGCAACGTCACCTACAGCAAATCCTTTATCTACACTATTGAAGATAAAATTAGAACTACCACCGAAACCACCAGCACCATCATTATATTGAATACTCATATTAGAACCACCTGGATTAAGTGACGCTCCAGAACCTGTAGCAATTGCCGCCCATCCACCACCACTATTTTTAAATTCCATAGTTCCGCTATTATTTCTAATACCATAACCATTTGCTCCTTCATAAGTACTACCAGCACTATCTGCATTCAAATATTCAAATTTAGCTATATTGATATTATCAAAGTGAAGGGTACCTGTTAAACAATCATATAAATTAGTTATATGTGCAGGTGTTATTGAATATCCACCTGTTATTCCTGTTTTACTTAAATCTGCCATTACTTAATTCCCTCACTAAATTCATCCAATTTACTATAATCTTCAAATATCTCTTCACCAATCTTAATATCTGATAGAGTAATTCCACTATAAACTCCATCTTCTTTAGAAAGATACATATTTGGTGTGTCTGAATGGTTCATAAAAGTAATATAATGAAGTTTTAAAAATGGATATAATTTTATTATTAGAAATTCTTCAGTAGAATAATACATCCCGTTAAATAACTTCAAAACATTTTCATGAATACCTACCAATTTACTCTTACTTATCATCTCACTAAATTCGTGTGGAAATTCTACAATAATATTAGTACCATTTGGAATATCTTTAATAGCAAATAAACCAACACCATGTACGGGTGATGGTTGTACTCTAAAATAAATTTCATTTTTAAGATATTCAATTACTTTATTTTCCATTTTATACCTATGCGTGCGAATGTGATACATTCTTTAATGCATCTATTTCTGCTTTTAATTCTTTAATTGCTCCAACCAAGTGGGCCGTGATAATTCCATATTTCAACGAATATTTATCGGTGGCCGAACTATACGAAACTACTTCTGGTACATATGGCAATACATCTTGAGCTAAAAATCCAATTTCATCTATACTTGAACTTATTACGGTATTATCTTCACTCATTGATGTAAAAGTTAAATCCCCCATATCATATCTATCATTACCAGTAGAACCAGTTATCATTCTCGTTTCTATTCTATTATACCTAACTGGTTGTAAATTATTAATTATATCTAAAGAACCACTATTGATATTTATAATATTTGTTTTCCACCTTGCATCTGAAGATTCGTTGATAGATACACAATCAATATCACCAACTACGCTTAATTCATAAGTAGCATCTGCGGCAAGGTTTGGTGAAAGGGCCCTTCCAATGTGTACATCTCCGTCTTCTGAAATTAAAAGTTGTTGGCTCCAACCTCCGGCACCCAAATTTAATCTACCAACATCAGAAGAACCAGGACAAGTTATTTTTAATGTTCCATCCCCAGTCGAGTTCCAAGTATTTTGTTTCGTAAAAAGCATATACCCAGCATCACCTACACTATCTCTGAGTTTAAGTTGAACGTCATTTTCACCAAGTACTGGTTCTACAGAACCACTTATAGTTATTCTTGGTGAAAAACAAGGCCCTATTTCAATTACACCATTTCCATTTCCAGTTTTCCCGCCTGTACCAGAACCAGACCCAGGCGTCAAATTAATATTTCCACCAACTGTACCAACCCCAATACCATCTCCACCTCGTATATTAACATCACCACATTCTGCCGTAGAAGCGGATGTGGGAATTCCCACATCTCTTGTTTTAATAGTCATTGATGATTCATCATCTTCTGCTGTGAGCACTCCCCCGTCTGGTATTACAATTTCAGGTGACTTAATATAAGGTGAATATACTGAATTAGCTTCAACTGAACCCCCGACCATATCTAATCCTTGTGCCGTCATATTAATGTAATTCTTTGCAGAATTAAAAATTAATATCCCCTCGTCTGACGCATGTACTTGTGGTCTGTTAGCTGTTAATTTAAAATCATCAAAATACACGTAAGTAGTATAGGCAGCACTAAAATTCCCAATCCGTCTTAATGAACCAGTTACCCTAAATGAAATACTATCCCATTCTACAACAGTGTTGCCGTCAGCATCAGTAGCTGGTGCTTCAAAAGTATATGATGATTTTTGCCAAGAGGTGGGATATGTGAGAGCACTACCTGTAGCTTCATATAATTTTGTCCACGTAGTAGTTACAACATCGTCATGTGACCCCCAAATATTATATGTAACTGTCCAATAAGGTGCTGAAGAATTACTTCCTTTGGATAAAAATGAACCAGCTACTGCTAACCCTGGTGCGATTGGAGCTTCCGCTCCAACTCCATCTAAATCGAACTCATTTTTCATTGCCGCTTGGGTACTAATTGCTCCCATATTACACTCCTATTTTTATATATTTAAACATTATTCACCCATTACTCCCCAGCTTTATTGTGAACCAAGTATCCATCTGCGTAATAGTTTTGTTGATTTTCTACATGAAAATTATACAATGGAGTATTATAATCACTTGGTTTTGCCTTTTGTATATCAATCGTTTTTAATTCTATCCAATCGTCTTCAGTTCTAACGATATCTCCAACTTGTAAACTACCCACTAATTGATTATAAAGTTTTTCACTTTCGAATTTAGTAGTTTCTGGATTTATAGATTTCCAACCCTCTTTAGTCATAAATGGGTGTTCTGAAGTTACAAAATGCTTACCACCATTAAAAGAATATAAATCTCTTCCACCAATAATAGTTTTTTCTTCAAAAATTACTTCGCCAATTCCATCTTTCGTTTTAACCATATCTCCAACTACAACATCTTCAATATTTTTATATAAACCATCTCCCAGTAATACTTGTGTACCCGCTATAAAACAAGACCATCCCGGCATTGGATTACTATTATCAAATTTCATATACCCACCATAACTACCACTAGCCGCAGCTGTACCTGTAGTTCTTCCTGGGCCATCATTTTGATAATAACCCTGGTCATCATACACCCAATCTGTGGCCGTTTCAAATCCACCATTTGGAAATCTATTTAAGAAACTTGATGCTACAACTACTGGACTATCCAATGTAAACTTACCAAATTTAGCTACATATTGACTGGTATCATCATCTCTTACATATAATGCTAATTGAGCTTTACTTAAAGCAATAGTATCAGTTGTACCATACCCTGACGCTAATGTTGCAGAAATCTCATCAGTTCCAATGTACCATCCACCAATATCACCAGCACTCGCTGAAACTGTACCTGCCATTGTAACATCACCAGTGTTAGTCAAATGAAAATTACTTGAACTTATCTCAATCGTTCCATTACCAGCCGGCGAACCACTAATAAACTGACCACCAGTACCAGTGCTTCCCTTTCCTAACATGAAACTTGATGCACTCATTATAAGATTTTCAGTACTATAATCGTATTGTATCCTACCACCATCTGAGTTACCAATTAGTAAACTACCAAGTCCACTTACGTAAAATCCTTTTTTCCTATTAGCACCAACACCAATATAATCTGTTGGTGGCGTACTACCTAATGCTATAACACCATTATTACTACTACTGATTATTATATTAGCAGTATTTAGATTAAACGCTTCTGTTTGTATATTAAAGGAACTTCCATCGTTATATACATAATTGTCGAATTCTGCATCACCATATCTTGCGGCTGATACATCACCACTCAAGTTATCTGAAAATTTAAAGGTTGAACCAGATATTTGACCACTTGATTTTAAAAATAGATTAGAACCATCACTTATTTGTGTCTGGGTTACTGTAAATCCACCTATTATGGCACCAGTTGCAGTAGTTGTAAATACTCTTGTTCCATCTTGACCTTGTATATCAAGTTTAGTATCATCCCAATACATTTTTCCTTTAGTACCTTCTGCACTTATTTTATACTCACCTGCCGCAGTTCGTCCTATAAAAATTCCATCACCGCTAGCATAAGAAGTAGCACCTATTCCCAAATATGCACTTGCGGCACTAACCGCCGCGAGTGTAACATCACCTTTACTAATAGAAGCTGTATCTATAGTCCAACCAGCTATTAAAGCTTCTGGTGTATCTGTTATGGATAATAAAGTATTACCAGACCCATCATACGCTCTCATACCATAGACATCGGTATCAACTTGTCCTACAGCGAATCTTACATTACTTCTTGTAGCCGTACCAGGTGAGAATGAACCTAAACCATCCGTTCCATGAAATGATATGGATTTAGCTTCAGCATCTATTATTATACCATCAGTATCTGCTGAAACTGAACTCGACATCATCTGATTACCAATTTTCCACCCACCAGCGGTTAATACATCATTTACATAACTAAAATTTTCCCCAACAAAAAAGATTGGGTCTTCTGATGCACTTACAAAAAACAATGAAGGTTGTGGTATTGTACTTGTATGAGTAGTAGCATTAGTACCAAGAGCTATTGTAGCAGTATTTCCATCTATTCTAGCAACTGTACCACTCTCTAACTTTCCTGGACTCATATCCCATCCAGCTAAACGAGCAACATCCTTTGTTATCAATACACTATATGTAGTATCAAGACTTGAATCGGCATCTACCGTACCTGTATAAATTCCCAATCCATATGGTGTAGTACCACCAGGCTGTTTTCCTAATACAAGTTTTGGTCTACTCGTATCTATAGAACCAGTGTATATAGCAAGATATTGATTTGTAGAGTCGAGAGCTACACTTCCTGCGTCATTATCTGTAGAAATTTTGGATTGTTCAAGTGTCCAACCTGCTAAAATATTTGGATTCGTAGCATCATTACTTATTTTGAATATAGTATTACCACTTGTATCTTTACCTAATATACCATAATAGGTAGAATCAATTTTACCAATCAACATTCTTTCGTAAGTACCATCACTAATAGTAATACGTGGTGTTGCTGGTGTGAATACTAAATTATTACCAGCATCTGCAAGAGTTGTAGAGTTAATAGTCCATCCACCAATCTTACCACTTGTAGCATTAATAGAACCTTCAAGAAAAGCACTACCTGACGCATATAATCCATAAACATTCGGGCCACCATAATTACTATGACCCAAATCTCCAAATTCGGTAGAATTTACACCATCCAACTTACCAACACGAACTTTTACATACTGGTCACTCATAGTAACTTGAGTAGCCGCTGTAATTCCATCAATTACATCTATAAATGGTGCATTATCATCATCGGCTGTTAAATATATGGCTCCTTGTCTCGCGACATTACTTGAATTTCCAATACGAACAAACTCATAACCCGCGGCTGGGTTTGATGTGGAAGATGCATCATAAGAAGCAGACACCCATTCACCATCACCTGGTGATATAGAATCAACTGTTAGAACAGATTTTATTATGGAAGTAGATGCCGTATCCCATCGTTGGTGTTTTATTATATCATCAGCTTGAAACCCATGTCCATTATTGGCGGCCGCGTCAAATGTTAAAACCCAATCACCACTACCATTATCAATTGATTCTGAAACTTTACCTGTAGCTGATACCCAAATAGCTCCATTTGTAGCTTTAATAGACGCAATTTGCATCTCATATACATTCATAGTACCACGAACAGTAAAGTTTTCTAACCCCATCGAATCGTCTGAGTCTGAGATTCCCCAGCCTCCACCAGCAAATCCACTTGTATACGCAGTTGTACCAATCATAGTATTTACACCAGATATATCATTAGTATTTGCAATTTTTACGGCGGATTCTTTTATTCTTTCGTCTGGGGCGGTTGACGCGTCAACTATCGCTATCATTTCATCGGTTGTAGCGTTTAATACTACACTTGTTCCACTTGAACCACTTGTTCCAGAACTTCCACTTGTTCCACTTGAACCACTTGTTCCAGAACTTCCACTTGTTCCAGAACTTCCACTTGTTCCACTTGAACCACTTGTTCCAGAACTTCCACTTGTTCCACTTGAACCACTTGTTCCCGAACTTCCACTTGTTCCAGAACTTCCACTTGTTCCAGAACTTCCACTTGTTCCACTTGAACCACTTGAACCACTACTTCCACTCGTTCCATCAGTTCCACTTGAACCACTTGAACCACTTGAACCACTTGTTCCATCAGTTCCACTTGAACCACTTGAACCCGAACTTCCACTCGTTCCATCAGTTCCACTTGAACCACTTGAACCACTTGAACCACTTGTTCCATCAGTTCCACTTGAACCACTTGAACCACTACTTCCACTCGTTCCATCAGTTCCACTTGAACCACTTGAACCACTTGAACCACTTGTTCCATCAGTTCCACTTGAACCACTTGAACCACTGGAACCTGAACTTCCACTTGTACCATCCGTTCCACTTGAACCACTTGAACCACTGGAACCAGAACTTCCACTTGAACCACTTGAACCGCTTGAGCCACTCGAACCACTTGTTCCGCTTGAGCCACTCGAACCTGAACTTCCACTTGAACCTGAACTTCCACTTGTTCCATCCGTTCCACTTGAACCACTTGAACCAGAACTTCCACTTGTACCTGAAGACCCACTGGAACCAGAAGACCCACTCGAACCACTCGAACCAGATGAACCACTTGTTCCATCAGTACCACTTGTTCCAGCGGCTTTAGCCCAACCAGAACCAGTATATCTATAAATTTGGTCATCACCAGTATAATATACTATATCACCTTCTTCTCCAGCTAATGTAGAAGTATCATCAACAACGGGTACATTTAAACTACCAGTTATTCCAACACTACCAGTAAAATTATGTCTATCAGAAGTGTCATCACCCCACAACGTACCATCGGTCAAAGTTAAATTTGATGCTGTTATTTGAGTAGCAGATAACCTTGTAAAATCTTCTCCATCAACAATAGTATCTAATGTTGCGAATTGTAAATCATGTCTATGATTACCTCTTGAATACTCTGAAGTATTACCTGCAAAAGCTGTTGTACTAACATCTTGTGGGTCATTTTCAGATGGTGCTAATGTAGCTCCAGCGAACCCACCTTTAACATTCATTTGACCTGTAGAAGTCAATTCTGTAGCTTGTACACTATTTGCTTTTAATGAATCACCACCTTGTATCTCTACACCACTTCGTGTCAATTTAATATAAGAACGTGGTGACGCGTAAAGTAATAATCCGTCTGGTGTAAGTTCTACTACAGCTTTATTTTGTTTTAAAGTGAAGTCATCATAAATAATTTCTGTCTCTGGTGTATCCGTTCCAACTTTCGCATCTTCTTCAATAGCACCAGAAACAACCATCTTCAAATATGTCGTATCTTGTGGTATTTCTGCAGTTATAGCTTGTGTAGTAAAATCAGAACCAACCGCGAATGACCTTGTAGCAAAAGTTGTATAATTACCAGAATCTTCATATTGTAACAACATAGATTGTGTAACCATAGTTCTTGGCTTCTCATCTGCTATAAACGAATGACTTACTCTCGAATTAAATGCGAAAAATATAGTGTTACCACCTTGCCAACTTGAAGAGATAATTTGATTAAAAGAATATCTATTACCACTTGACCAACCAGCGGGTTGTTTTCCTACGAAAAAGTCTAATGTATTATCATTATCATACGCTTTATACGCGTCTGGATAAGCCGCCCTATTCGTAACAGACGCGGAAACTTCACCAACTGTTTGAATACTCCAACTAAATGGAGCTGTAGCCGCATCTATTGGTGTTGATAAAACATTTCTTCCTGCAGACCAAGTACCTGTTTCAAATCCATCATTAATTACTTCATCATATGTAGCTCCAATTTCAGTAAATGACTTACTTGCTACATAAATTACATCATCATCAAACTTATTTTTAATAACCAAACCTGGTGTTTCATGAATAGTCAATCTAACATTTTCATTCGAAATACTATGTGAATCTATTGTAAATCCACCTACTTTACCACCATCAAATAAAACATTCGACCCAGTTATTACACCATCCGAACTTAATATTAAATTACCATTTGAACTCGATATTAAAGTTGAACCAAGTTTAAAACCACCTATTTCACCACCATCAAATAACACATTTGAGCCTGTTATTTGTCCACTATGTTTTACATTAAATTCATTTCCAGGCCCGGCCGTGAACGCATAAGTTTGTCCAGTTGGGTGTACTCCTATATCAGTAGATGTAATTCCTGTAGACGCTATTGTAAACCCAGCAATTTTACCACCACTAAATAATACATCCGAGCCTGTAACTTGTCCATCAGATTTTACATTAAAAACTCCACTACCACTTTCTGCTAATGAATCAGCTCCAGCAAAAAATCTTGTATCACCAGTTGAAGATACTCCTGTATACTTTCCACCAGTTAACTTCCATAATGAATCAGAACCTATATTCCAATTACCTATCAACCCAGTTGACGCAGTCAATTGACCCTCTATTACCGCTCCACTTGCTATCAATACTCCACTTGATGATACTGCGAAATTTGAACCAAATCTAACATAATAATCACCAGGCGTAAAATCTACATAGTAACCACTCAATGGATTATCATCGGGCCCATCACCTGTTTTAAATAATGCCGCGCCTGTAGCATCTAATGTAGCATTAGAACCACTTAACTTACCATCTATAATTTGCCAATTACCAATTTGACCAGAATCGGCAGTTACAGTACCAGTAATCTTAGCCGCGGAAGCTGTTATATCTCCACTAGCCTTAACATTAAAATTAGAAGACGAAATAAAATATTCATTACTTGTTGCTGACCCACTTAAAAGAAAACTATCAGAATAAATTGCATCACTACTAATATTAAATCCACCTATATCACCAGCTGTAGCTGTAATAGTACCACTCATGTTTACATCACCACTCGCAGATAAATGAAAGTTACTTGAACTAATTTCTATATTACCATCTGCACCACTAACAAATTGATTAGTAGACCCTAAAAAGAAAGATGGTGTCTTTACTTCAAAGACTCCCAAGTCGGTTCTGAACCTCATAGAACCACTTACACCATCGTGCAATTCTAAACCGACACCATCATAACTATCGCCACTACCAGGTAAAACAGAACCACTATAAATTAGAAATCCAGCTTGACCTGTACCATCTTCGGCTTTAGCGAAACCTTCATACCCAATTGACCTTATGAAACCAGAACTAACACCGGCCATTTCTATACCAGTATTTATTTCACTTCCCATAAACATAGAACCAGATAATAAATTATCAGTACCACTTAAAAATAGATTACCACCTGCAAAAGATATACCTTCTTTAATAACAATAGTTTCTGCTATGTTATTATTTATATCATAAAACTCGGCTAAGAAATCAAACTCTTGTGGTCTTTCCGAAAATATACCAGGCATTGGCAACTTTAATTTCATAAAATCTGGACTAAAACCAGTTTCGGCTGTAGCTGTTATCGAGACATCCGATAAATAAAAAATACCACTTCTAATCAAAAATATTAACTTACCAGTACTTGTAATATCTGCTACAAATGGATGAACTACTTTACCAAAATTAAAATTATTTTCATCAGTTTTTAGTGTACCAAGTTTATGACCAAGTTGTTGAACATTTTTAAAGTTTTTTTGTGTAGTATCACCAAACGCAGAACCAGAAACATATATATCCATTACTGGTGGAAGTCCACTTTGACCACTAGCATACGCATCAAAAGTCAAAGTATAATATGTATCTTGTATAAAATCAAATGAACCAGTTGTCTCAAATACTATAGCGTTAGTTTCTGGTGTCATAGAACCAGAAATTTTTACTGAGTCTATTATTTGGGATGAATCATAATCCAAACTACCTGTTACTGTATGTGCATAATTTGTATGTATTATCCAATTATTATCTATCGTATCTTGATTATCAAAATATCCAATTCTATCTTTTGTTGAAATAGAATTTTCATCAACAAGTATTTCTACATTTTCAATAACTTGGTCTGCTAAAACCTCATAATCGGAAGTAGAACCTTTTGGTCTAACATATGTTTTTACGCGATATATGTCACCAGAAAATGTTCTTAAATTATCTAATGTTAATTCGGCATAAGAATTAAAATTAGTAGTACTAATAGATTGAGTTACTGGTGTAGGATAAGATATTTCAAATGTATTATCTTCCGCTAATGGAACTGGTATAAGTTCTTTTGTCAAAGTATCTAATACCGTAACTAACTCAAGTGGAACAATAGCGTCCTCATTAACAACTTTAATAATGTCTGAAGCGTAGGGTTGAACTTCATGATGTGGTTTTAATTCAAATTTAGTTTCATCTATTAATGGAGTATCTATTTTTAATTCACCACCAACAAAATCTGATAGTGCTTTTGTATCTGAACCAAACTTTTGTTTTAACGAAAATATAAATTTATCAATTTCTGGCGAACTTCTTCGTACAGCTCTTCCTCTTCTTTTATAATTACCAACTCCTCTCTTTCTACTCTCCTTTGAATTAATTTTCATTAATAAAATATCTTTTATTTTATCTCTTATTAATTCTTCTTCTTTAAAAGGCTTACCAAGATACGCATCATGTGGTTTACTTTCGGAGCTTAAACTACCAGTAAGTACTGTTGAGCCTGTTACAACAGTTTGTACTATATATGGCTTTACTATTTCATTAACACTAAGTGTTGGTTGTTTATAAAAGAAAATTGGTTCTGAATTTGGTGCTACTGAATCAATAAAAATTGGTCGAGTCCAACGAACATTATATGCATCTTCCCACTCCAATGGAACGTCAACATCAGAAGTTAATGGGTCTAACTGACTTAAAATATATAATGTAGCATCACCAGGTGCGGAATCACTATAAACTTCTACAGATACTCTACTAAAAATACCTTCTGTATAATTTAAAACTGGTTCTGTATATATAGGATTACCTTGAGCATCAAGAATTTCAAGTCTAAGTTCAACATTAGATTTTAAAAATTCAGAACCACCCATTAGGAAAGATGATTTACCCTGTGGTATTACTTCTGGGAGCTCAACGACATTAAAATATTTAGATAAAAATGTAGACTCATCTACAAGAACATCAAAATCTTTTAGACCTTGATACAAATTTTGGCGTTTTATTATATTGGTTTCCATATAACAATAAATATCTAATTATAAAAATTTGATATATTTATATATGGATAAAAGATGGAGATTATCGGTATGAAGTGTAAATACTCATTTACAATAGAAGATAGACTAATGGATTGGTTTAGATTATACGTTAGAGAAGAAAGTACAACTATGAGTGCTGTACTTAATCAACATATATTAACTTTGAAAAGAAATAAAGAAGGATATACTAAAACTAATAATAAATTAAAAGTTAGTTAAAAGTTATCTTACTAAAACCTTCTTCTTTTTTAAGTTCTAATAAAGTATCAACGGCATCTCTCATGCCCTCAATGTGTGATACAATCATAGTAAATTGAAATTGTGATTTCAAATATTGAAATAAATTATAAACAGAATTTAAATTATCGGAATCCATATTACCAAATCCCTCGTCAATAGCAAGAAAATTAGTACTTGGTAAATTACAAACATTAATCAAACCAACACGTATAGCTAAAGAAGAAATGAATTTTTCCATTCCACTTGTCAATTCAAGAGGCCAAATTCTATTATCATCATATACAATATAACAATTAATATTCTTACCATCCATTTCCAACATTACAGAAAATTCTACTATTTGAGCTAATATCTCATTTACAGCTCCTTCTACAGTAGGAATAGCTTTTGATATTAATTCATATGGAACACCATCACGTTTAACAGCGTTCAAATAAAACTCATAAGCTTTATATTTAATTTCTAACTCTTCTACTTCTTTAATTGTTGATAATATATTTTTCTTATTATTTTCAGCTACCTTAACATTACCATGTACAATTTTAATATCATTTTCTATATTATCAATTAGACCAGATAAATTAACCATAGAATCTTTAAGTTCTACTATATCTTCTTCTAATTCTTTATTAAAAATAACATCTTCTTCTTGTTTATAATAATTTGTAATGTCTTGTTCAACAGAACTTATTCTTTCAATAATATTTTCTTTTTTCTCTGTTAATAATATTAATTGACTATCTATTTTATTTTTTAATACCTCAACATCATTTAATTTTTGTCTGATATCATCATATTGTATTTTATCATCTTTAACATATACAAGTGATTTTATAATACCAACAATTCTATCATATTCTTTAACATGATTGTTAGCTATTTCTTTATCTTTTTCTAATAACTCTTTTGTATTTATAGCATCAAGTGTAAATGGATTACTCATACAAAAATCACAATCTTCATCCCATTCCAATCCACCCAATTTTTGTATCTTATCAAGTTTATTTTGTACTTGAATTTTTAACTTATCAAGTTCAATTTTCAAGGTATTTTTCTTCTCTTCATATTTCTCTAATTCATCATATTTAGAATCAATATCTACATCATTATATTTATTATGTTTTTCTAACAAATTATTCTCTTTTAAAGAAACATCCTTTTCGTGTGATTGACAAAAACCTAATTTTTCATCTATATCTGCTAATGTTGAGTTTAAATTATCTTTTTTAGTTTGTATTGAATCTAAATCTGTTATAGATTCGTCAACATTCTTTAATTTCTTTGTAGTTTCTATAACATCTGTATTTAATTGTTGATATTCATCCAACCATTCTTCTTTTTGTTTTGTTAACTTATCATATTCTATAACATATGAATTTAAATTATTTTGTGTATCTGTTAATTCAAAATCATAATCTCTTTGTTGAAACCTTCTTAGTATTGCAGAAACATCTGATATCTCTTCATTGGCTTTTTTCCACAATTCATCAAAAATACCTATACCAATAAACTTAGATAATAAATCCTTTCGTTCTCTTTGAGTCTTGTCTATAAAAACAGTATTATTATTTTGTAAAGATAGTGCTGTTAAAACAAAATCTTCATAAGAACCTATAACACTTCTAATATTTACATTAGTTGTTCTACGTTGGTCACCATTTAATGAAATTGTTTCACCAGTTTCATCAATCATCCAAAAATTAACATCTACTTTAACATGACCATTACTTAACTTCTTAGCTTTTCTTTCTATATAATAATCTATATCACTTATTTCAAAATTAACCTTACAATAAAAATTATTTTTCCTATTGTTTAGAATATTTTCAGCTTTAAACGCTCTCGATGATGTATCATATAAACAAAACGATAAAACATCCAATAAAGCTGACTTACCACTTGCGTTCGGTGAAAAGAGTCCAACTATTCCATCAAGTTTTGTGAAATCTACCACATTATCTTCACCATAAGAAAACATATTATCAAAAGTCATTGATTTTAATTTCCATAAAATATTTCTTGGATATTCATTATGAAAAAACGTTGAATTTAATTCTTCATTTATTTTTTTAATTTCAAGTAAAGTATCTTCATCTATTGCATAGTTTTTTTCAAGATGTTCACTAATCAATTTATATTGATGATTAGAATCAGTAATATCACCTATCTCTATCTTTGAACCATCAATGTCTTTTCTATCAAAACCATCTGTTTTAGTTACTATTACTTCTTTTATCCCATATTTACTTCGTATTACTGCTAAAACTTTCTTTAACTGTGATGGTTTAGTGTTTGTTATTCTAACCCTTAATCGAGATTTAGAAGGCATATCACTAACAACTGGTACTACACCATTATTTACATCCAAAGTATAATAACCATAATCATTCTGAATAGGTACATATGTAGATTTACGACTTGGTACATCCCACCTCAAGTAGCCGTGGTCTAATCCCTCGCCATGATTCTGTTGGACTAATGAACCACAATAAGAAATAGTTTCTTCTTCATTAAGATGTTGTCTCTTATGTATATCACCCAATAATCCAAGGTCATATCCATCAAACTTATCTATATGTACATCAGAAGGTAACTTAAATCCCAAATCTGTTTCTGACTTGTCAACAGTACCATGAAATAGTACTATTTTAGTATCACCATCTACTTGGTCGGATGTTATAAAACTATCCTCTTTATCCCAAACATCCCATACTACAAACGATACATCAGCAAACTTATAAATCCCACTATCTTTAAAATAAAACAATCGTGGATGATTTAAATTTTCTACAATAGGTGTTAAAACATCTAACCTTGAACGATTATTTAAGTTACAATCGTGATTTCCAGCTATTATTATCGTTGGAACTATATCTGCTAAATTTTTAAATAACCTTGATAGTTGGTCAACCAATTCAGGTGACATTTCTGTTTTAGAATGAGCTATATCACCACCAATATATGCTACTGCATTATCTGGGTATTTCCTTACTTCTTCATAAGTACGTTCAAATACCTCTTCGTATTCCTTATGTCTCTTCAGATTACGTATTTGTATATCTGAAATGTGGTGTATGTATTTTAACTTGTCAAATAATTGAATATCTTGTTTTATCATATATCTATAAACTTACTTTGTTTTGTGGCTAACTTACTTTGTAAAAAAGTCTTTAAATTCATCCTTTTAGTGTTTTTAATTTTACCAATCATGTGTGCAAACCCAACATCAGATGGGTCTTTATCGTGCATACCTACATAATAAACTTCAACACCATTCTTCATTAACTTAGCTGATAGTTTTAACGCGTCAATTTTAGCGTCTTCATCTAACACGATGTAAATTTTCTTAACACTTTGTCTATATAACTCAGTTTTTAACTTATATTGTATAGTCTTACCAAATAATGGTATAGCATTACGTTTTATAGCTATGGCATCAAATACACCCTCACATAATACTAATGGTTCATCCCAATTAATGAATAATTCAAACCCAATTACATCTTTAGATATTGGTGGATTCTTATATTTCAACTTACTATTGTATATGTCTCTACCAACAAAGTAATTTAACGACCCATTTTTATCATAAGATGGTATTATAACTCTATTTGTGTATGGGCCACTCTCACAATACCCCATATTATACCTTAATATATCATCTCCAGTAATACCCCTTGATAACAAATAACTTGTAGCTTGTTTATATACTGGTGATGGATGTTTTATAGCAAGAGAAAGAAACTCTTTCGGTAAATTAACGACTTGTTTTTTAGTTTCACTATCATCATTTTTGTAACTAACCGAATTTGTACCTACAATATCACGTAATTCAGAAAATTGATTATTTGTAGCATTTACTTTCTTAAACAATTGATATAAATTATGACCACCCTCATTACTTACCCAACAATGCCATTTACCTGTTTGTACATTTATTTGTAATTTCTGTTTATGGTGTGCTACAAAAGGCGACCAAAACATATACTCATTGGCTTTTTTTAATTGTCTACCACTCGTCTTTAAGACTCTATTAAGTAGATTAACTATTTTTTGATTCACATAATAACCTTAGAAATTCCTTTATGTCCATAGTGACATAAGTTTTACTTCTGTTTCTTTTAAATATCAATAATGGTTCATAACCATTTGAATTATTTTCAGCTTGTTCTAATGCTTTCCATATAGACAAAGCTTCTTGATTTTTACACTCAATAGCGTAAGGAATAAATTTTCTAGCGGCAGGTGATAATTGAATATCTTCTCCAGATTCTCCCATAGTAGTAGATTTTATGTCATCTGGTTCTAATTCGTTTTGAAACGTTTCGAGTAATAAATCTCGTATTTTGTTTTGTAATCGTTTGCCTTTATTTTTACGGGAACGTGTGTTCATAACCTATTAATATATATCTACTTTTAAACCAAAAGACTCATGCTTTTTTAAACTTACTATACCACGTTTTAAAATTTCGTTTAGCAAAATTCTCAGCCTTCTCTTCCCACTTATTATCATCGTGTGGGTCAAATCCATGATGAGCTGCCATAGTACCAGCTTGGTTATACATCTTCAAAAACTTCTTTTTACCATATTTTTTAGCCATTTGAGCATGATGAATTTCATGTAATACAGTCATTATAAAATCTTTTAAATCTGAAGTAGGTTCGAGTGTTATAGTATCAGTTTCAACAACATAATCAGCTTTTACTTTACCTTTCTTATTAAGAAATCTAACTTTTGAATTTAATTTATGTAATTTAACTATAGCTTGAGCTATATGTAAAAAATCAATTCTTTCTAAAATTAAATTTTCATTAAGTGTTTTTGTTTGTTTTCCATGTAAATCTACAGATTGTTGAACAAAATCTTGTCCTTTTGTACCAACACCAGATGTTATAAAATCATCACTTTCAATTGGTTCTTGTGGTAAGTCTGGATTAAAGATAATATCTTGTCTCTCTCTTATTTGTGTATCATCACCAAATGGATTATCACCCTTTGGAAATTCTAATTGTGTCCAACCACCTCTTGTAAACCACTCATCACTATTTTGACTACCTCTAATTCTACCAAGTCTACGTGCTACACCAGGTTTTACATACCCAGATTCTGGTTCACCAGAGTCTACTATTGAACCAGCGTTCGATACTTCTACCAATTGTTTATATAAACTTTTATTTTCCAAAATATTCTCCACTTTCATCTGATACAGTATCATTATGTGGTCTTACAAATTTATCGGAATAAAAACTTTTTAAATGTTTTAAAACTTTAAAATCAAATTTTTCTGGTAAATCATAAAATTTATAATATTTCCAGTCTTCGTGTTCTTCATCTAATGTTGGAGTTTGTAAATTCGTACTATGTATAACATAAAGATAGAAACTACCACCATTTTCTTTTTCAGTAGTTAAAATTAATTTTGGAATTGTATCTAAAACTATTTGTGTTTCTTCGGCTAACTCTCTATTCAATGCTTCAATAGGAGCTTCACCAATTTTTATATGACCCTTTGGTATTGACCAATAAGAACCAGTTCTTTTTAAACATAATAATTGTTTATCATGTAATAATAAAAGACCAACTGACGAATCAGTATCATCTTGTGATTCTATAAGTAAATTTTTTAATTTAATATTTCCTTCGGTCATTTTTTTACGTTCCTTTAAAACAGATTCTACTTGTTGTTTAAAAAACATCTTATCATTTCTTGATACTCTTTGTTTTTTCTTACCAATTTCATTCGGTTCATCTATATGAAATATTTTCATATTCCCAATACCCTTTTTATTTGAATTACTATCTCTTCCATATCCTTTACAGCTTTCTTTGCTTTACCCATTATTATCTTGGTGGATTAGAATCCCACGGCCCCCAATGTTGGTTCTTTAACATTTTAATACCAGCTTCTTCTCCAGTATATTTATAAATTTTATGTCCTTTAACAGGAATTCCTCCAACTTTATAGTATAATTTTTTAGACATATGAATTTCTCTTCCATTACTATAGTCAAATACTACGGAGCCTAATTCAACCCACGCATGACCAAATGGTTTACCATCAGTTTTTAAAATACCTACTCCGTGGCATAAAGTCCATCTTTCATCGTCCATATGACTAATAGCAAGTCTACCAGCCGCTCTATAACAATCTCCACTGGCCGCCATTTTATTTTGTTACCCTCTTTACCTTTTCAATTGAACGACCAGCAAAATAAGCCGCATAAACAGTCATCAATAATGTCTGATAAACTGGAACATACGCCGCTCCTATTGTAAAGTCACCCAAATTTCCATCAAATACACTTAATATAACAAATACGGCTGTAAGAAAAATCAAAGTTAATGGTCTGATATTTTTACTCAACCAACTTCCATGTTTCATATCGGCTTCCCAACGAGCAGACACTTGAGCTTGTGCCGCTTGTTCAGCTGTTGCTAATATTTGTGTTATCTTTTGTTCTGCTTCGGCTCTTTCTTCACCTGATGTGTGTAAATTATCTAATACTCCACCAATATCTTTTATTACATCACCACCACTTAAAAACCCTGTAATTGCACTCATAACTCCCATAACTTATCTCCTAAAAAACATCTTCGGCTAATACACCATCTATAGCAGATTTTATATCGCCATTATCTATATCCAACTCACCATCCATATCGCCTTTCCACACTTCAACCTTCTTACCATTGTGGAATAACGCAACAGATGGATAGTTTCGTATTCGAAGTTTCTTGATTGCTTTCTTAACATTTGAATGATTAACTTCATAGATAATACACCCCTCAAAGCCTTTTATACCATCAAATAATTTAGAGTCAAGGTTTTTCTTTTGATACGCAGCTGTAAATTTAATTAATACAAACCCCTTAGCTGTTTTTTTCTTAAAAGTATCATCTGTGATTTCTGGTTTCGTTGTAGGTGTTCGTTGTGCACTAACAAAATCTGTACATAATACAAACATAAGTCCTATTGCACATAAAACTTTAAATCCACGCCTAATTAATTGTATTCTATTCATAACTATTTATCCCGTTTTCTCCGTTCAAGTGATTTTATATCGTTTTGTAATTCTTTGATAACATCTTGAAGTTCTTCTATTTTTCCATAAGCCTCATCCATTTCGTCCTGTAAACCTTCGACATTATCCTTATATTGTTCATAAGAACGAGGCCAGTTATATCCTTCTGGCCTTGATGGATATTCTCCTTCA
>Ga0080013_1000445_pt1 | contig 58627 bp, 76 predicted proteins | sample ETNvirenome_6_85_FD_69236 | JGI IMG/M metagenome (GOLD analysis project Ga0080013, IMG submission 69236) | Marine viral communities from the Pacific Ocean - ETNP_6_85 (SPADES assembly) (version 2) | ecosystem: Environmental > Aquatic > Marine > Oceanic | place: Pacific Ocean | collected 2013-06-19 | reverse complement strand
ATACATTTCTTTACGCGGTAGGGACTTGTATTCGAACCTTCCCAATCTTACTAATGCACAATGCAAAGCAGAAGAGATCAAACTTTTCGCGAGGGTCATCAAGAAATAATGCCACTTTCCATACCGACATTGACAGCGGGAACGCTCACAGCCGACGCGGTGAACCAGAAAACACCTTGAGACTTTGCCCAAGGTTAAAATCGTTAAATACGTATGATTTTACCGTGCAAGGCAATTTTTGAACCCCTCCACTGTATACATAAAACTCTTCTTTACCCATCCAAAATACAGTGTCATCAACCGCTTTTGCTGCCATTGGAGACATAATTGTCGTGTTACCTGATATTTGGCGAATACCGAAAGTAAAAGGAGGGCCTAGAAACTGCATCGTGTGTAAAGAAACATCAGTAAAGACAATAATCTGTTGTTTGGTTTCTACAGCGCAAATAATCTCAGAACCACTACCTACTCTAAGACTTCCTGCTGTATTCGTGCTTGTTGTTGTCCAAGTTGTTAAACTTTCTTGGTCACTAAACCTTATAAGCAAAGGGTCTTGTGTCCCAATTGCAGTTTCTGGGTCGCAACCAAAAGCAATAACATGCCTGTCAACGTCTGAAACAAGTATTTGTTTGGCAATTGTAGGTGTTTTTGCATCTGAACTTTCATCTGACAAAGCTACGGCACGAACAAAACTAGAAGAGCTATCGCTTCTATCCCAGTAGTATATGCCACCATCACGCACGTTCATTAACAAGTCTTCACCAAAGTTGTCATGCGACCAAAGACGAAGTGTCGCTCCTGCTGCAATTAAACTAGAGCTTGACCCCCATGTGCCACGACCCCACGTTCCTGCACCCCAACCAGAACCGCCAACAGACGTATCTAATCCTATGTTAATTTGGTATTTACCGACAGTAGAGCCGCCACCGTTACCCGTATCACTCGAATTAGCGGTTGCAGTTGCTGTAAATTTGTAACTGTTTGCGTTAACAATTTCTGTAATTTCGTATTCTTGATTTAACACATCTGCGGTTATATTTCCGCCTAAAGTAGCCGCCCCCGTAAAAGTAACAAAATCACCTTGAATTGCACCGTGGTCCGTGTCTGATGCTGTAATAACAGCAGAGCCATTAGAGGCTGAAAACGTAACGTCACCTGCACTTGTTGTTAAACGAAGAGGGGTCACATCATAATACGCTCCACCTTCTTCAATATAGTATTTTAGGTGTGTTCCAACACCTGAGAATTGTGTGCCGTCTAACACGACCCAAGGATGTAACGCTCTGCATGTTCCTTGAAACGTGTTGCCTGATATTTTATACCAACCGCCTATTTTTTCAGGAACACCGTAACGAAACCTAATTTTATCACAGTCAAACCACCCACCTTCGTTTGTATAAGACGTTGTTTCTCGGTTTATTCCGGGTCTAAATTGAAGTTTTGTCATCGGCATTAGTACACCCTCCCTGTAATATAAGGTGGTTGTGAATAGGCTTGTGCCTGAATAGAAACAAACCCAATTATACCTACAATTAAAGCAAAAGCACACGTAATTAAAACAGCAAATCCAATATCCCTCCACATTTGCCTACGCTTTTCTTCCCTTACATACAGTTCTTTTAATCTGGCTCTTTCTTTTGCAATAAAGCTCTGGAGCATCTCCCAATCACCCTTTTTGCCATACAACTGAAATGTTTCTCTAAGCTGATCTCTCATTTCATCTTGTTGTTTTTTGTGCATAAATTCATCTATAGCACTGTTTTCTACACCAGATAATTTACTAAAAAATGATGATTTTTTGGCTTCAGCTTTAGCTTGTAGAGCTGCTTCTCCTTTTGCGTATTTAGAAATAGCTGTGCCAAGTTGCGACAAATCTTTACCTACTTTGACGGCACTCATTAACGCCCCGTGAGCAGACTTAATCGCAGCTAATGCAACACCAATCTCAATCACTTAATTAATCCTTTACCCAACTAGTCGTATCTTCGTCCCAAGAGTATCCATTAATTGCAGAAGCATCTTCAGGTAAAGAAACAGGGGCTTCCCAATCACAAGTTGTTTCGTTTAATGTCCAAGAGTTAAAAGGTTTAGGGGGAATAAAAGCATTACGGCTGGAGTCATACGTAAAACCTATACCTGCAAATCTTTTACGAAATTTATTATTATAAGAGGTCTGCACCCACGTACCGCCAAACAATTTCTGACAATGTGCTATACCAATGCTTTCTGTTTCCGTTCCATCTGCCATAGCTGTGTCTACGTTATCAACAACGATAACCCTTAACACAACATTATTTGAATTTATTTCTGCAAAATGTGCCACTTCAATCTCCTAAAAAGTCCACGATACATAACTGTATCTCGTTCCCTGCGTTACTGGTGTTACTTTGTGTGGGTACATAAAGTTACTCGGAAAAATCATTATAGAACCTTGGGGTAATTCTATTTTTTCTGTCTCCCACATAATAAAGTCTCCACCTTTATAATCTTCATTCAAAGCTCCCACTATCGACAATACTGGAATGCCTTTTCTTTTTCCATCAAACACAGTATGTATATGGTCACAATGTTCTTTCATTTTTGTGCCGACTACATACTTGTTAAACCTTGCCTGAGTGTAACCGTTCCACCCATTAAACCAATTTTCAAAACCTTTAAAATCAACTGTTATATATTTATCAATAGCGTTCCATATTTTTTTATTTAGTTGCAAAGAGCATTTATCTTTGGCGTTGTAAGAAACGGCAAGTTCATTGTCAAAAGAAACATATTTATCTTTTATTGGAAAATAAAAAGAATGAGTTTCCCAATCATTATTTTGCAATTCTACTACAACACTTTCGCAAAAATCCTTATCTAAAAAATTGTCATAAACCTTTACATAATCCTTTATGTTTTCGTTAATCAAAGTTTTAATCCTGTTAGTTTACTTGAATCTCCAAGTATGCCTTGAGGAAATGTATTACAGGATATACTAACTCTTTCTTCTGTTTCTGTTGCAGGAACCATATGTGTTAAAGAAGAAGGAAACACCGCAAACTGATTACACTTTACATTAAAAAACCAACTATCAGAATTATGCACATTAAAATCTTTTGGTTCTAATTTAATTTGATCGTATTTATCTTTAAAAAACATAATTTTATCTAGTTTATCATCAGCTTTAACATAAAAAACTCCAGACAAATAACTATTGCTATGACTGTGCCTATGGTGAAACTCACCTTTTTTTGTGAAGTTTGCCCAACTTTGAGTAATATTTATAGACGCATTTTCTTTTATTCTTAATACGTTTTCAGCGTAATTATTGAAACAATCATTAATAAATGTCTTTAAATTTTCTAATGTTTTATCCTCTAACAAAGAATCATTAACACTTGTTGAATTGCCTTCGTTTGGTTTTTGTTTTTGATTCATAATAAATGCCATTTCTTTTTTAGTCAGATCTCTTCCTAAATCAAAAAAACAAACCGTACTGGGGAAAAGAGTATGAACAATCATTAATTCATAGCCTTTCGAATACGCTCATCTTCTTCTTCCAATTCCTTAACTTGTTCGGGTAGCCATTGTGTATCTATTTTGTCTTCAAAGTCTTTAGATAATTCCATAACCTCAAACACTTCTTCTATGGTTGGGCAAGGTCTTGGGTCTTCCCATCGTGTAAATACATTGTTAGAAATTTCCCATTTGGCTTTTGGTCGTAGTAATTCCATTGCAACATCTATTCCATACAATCTGTAAATTTTATCAGCCATATATTACTCCTGTTTAATAACTACAATTCCAGAGCCACCTGCTCCACCTGTTGCATAAGGAGCAGGTTCAACAGCACCGCCACCGCCACCGCCACCTCCTGTGTTTACCGTTCCTGCACCTGCTGTAGTATCGTTAGCTGTGGCATCACCACCACCGCCAGAACCGCCAGAACCTGCTGCGGACGATACTGAACCATATGTTGCTCCACCGCCACCGCCTCCACGGGTAACAGAAGAACCTGTAATAGAAGAAGCCGTTCCTGCACCACCATCACCACCGCTATTACTAGCACCATCTCCTCCAACAGCTCCTGAACCACCGCCTCCACCCGCAGGAAGGTTTCCTGAGTTATTACTGTCTCCACCTGCATTTCCTTGAGAAGGACTTGTTGAGGGTGTGTTACCATTACCGCCACTATTTCCTCTTGAACCACCGCCTCCAGAACCGCCATTGCCGCCTGAGTCTCCGCTAACCGAGCCATGCGCTCCATATCCACCACCTGCGGAGGTTATAGAAACAGGGCTACCTATAGATGAGTTTGAACCTGCTGTACCATTATGGCCGTGACCACCACCGCCAGAAGTTCCGGGGCCACCTGCTCCACCTGCTCCAACTGTTATTGCTATATTATTACCTGCGGTCACAGATTGTCCTGTGCCTACTCGGTAGCCTCCTGCTCCACCACCACCTGCTATAGTGCCACCACCGCCACCGCCTCCTGCGACAACAAGGTAAGCAATAGAAGAAACGCCTTCTGGAACTTTATATACCCCTGCTCCCGTAAAACTAGAAATTGGATTAGCATTGGTGTCTTCGTATTTTATAATAATAACTCCAGAACCACCGCTATTACCTAAACCGCCAGATGATAAACCACCGCCACCACCGCCACCACCACCTGTGTTGGCTGTTCCTGCTGAAGCTGTAGCATCATTTCCTGTTCCTGCTCCACCACCACCTGCTCCACCAGAAGAAGCAGGAGCATTGTATCCACCGCCACCACCGCCACCTGCGTATGTGACAGATGAACCTGTAATCGAAGAAGCTGTCCCTGCACCACCATTGCCTCCCGGACCGTTGTTAGAGCTACTACCAACAGAGCCAACCGCACCTGCACCGCCTCCACCGCCCGCTCCTCCTAAGTTGGAAGCAGTAACTCCACCTGCACCGCCATCACTACCCTGAGAAGGACTAACCGAAGGAGTATTCCCACTACCACCAGAAGCCGCAGGAGCGCCTGTTCTTAAGGAACCACCACCACCAGAGCCACCATCTCCTCCGTCACCTGCATTAGGACCACCTCTACCAAGCCCACCGCCTGTAGAAGTTAAAGAAACAGGACTACTTATAGATGAATCAGAACCTTTTAAACCAGACGCTCCACCGGCAGGACCTTGTGCTGCTCCTCCTGCCCCTATTGTAAGCGTGTACGTTGTTCCCGCACTAACTGATTTGCCTGTACCAACACGAAACCCTCCGGCACCGCCACCGCCTCCACGATTAGAACCGCCTCCACCTCCACCTGCCACAATAAGATATTCTATTTCGGTAACGCCTGTCGGTGCTGTCCAAGACCCAGTTTCATTAAAAGATAGTATTTGTACAGTTGTTGTTCCAGATAAAAGATTTAATCCGTAGTTGCGAGAAGCCGCTGAACCAAAAGTAGAAAGGATAGGAGCCATAGTTTAATCATCCAAATTGTGTTTGTGCTGCTAATGCCGTAAAAGCAGCGTCACCTGTTTTAATTACTGTTATAGCATACGAGTCTATACCACTTGCATTACCTGCACTAAAGGCAGAACCCCCTTGATATTTAGGTGTTACACTACTTCCATCTACTGTAAATGCGTTCATGTAATACGCTGAACTTCCTTGTGTGGATAAAAAAGCAATCGTTAAAGAATCACCTGTTGCCATTATAGAGTTAAGTGTTGTTGACCCGTCACCCCTTACGTTAATGGTAAAGTTACCAGAGGCATTAGTTGTGTAGTAAAGAACACTTTGTGTCACAACATCAAAGTTAATTGTGCCTGTAGAGGCTGTGGCTGATATTGTTACTTTCTCTCTTACATTACCACCAAAAAACGTATCGCCTGTTACATGAAGTGCCGCTAATGGTGTTGCTGTTTTAATACCAACTCTGTCTACAGAAGCATCACATAAAATAAGGTTAGCATCACTATCACCTTCAATTCTAAAATCTTTATTAGCACCAGACTCGTTAAAAACAAATGCACCACCATCAAAACTGACATCATCTGTAGCCGATAAGGTTGTAAAGGCACCTGTGCTTGCAGAAGCCGCACCTACCGTTGTGCCGTCTATCGCTCCTGCTGCTATGTCAACTTTAGATATGTCAACCTCCCCTGTACCATCAGGGGTAATTGCTATATTCCCGTTCACTCCATCAGTAATTGTAATAACACCAGAGTTTGTACCACTATTGGTTGATATGGTTATATCACCTGTTCCGTTTGATGTAACCGTAGCGGCTGCTCCACTGTCCCCTACAACAACTGTGTCAGCCACAAGGTTTACATTTCCTGTTCCGTTTGGAGTAACAGTAATATCTTGATTAGCTGCATCTGTTATTGTGATTGTGCCGCTGTCCGTTCCCCCATTTGTTGAAAGAACCAAATCTCCTGTGCCATTGGAAGTAACTGTTGCTGCAGCCCCAGAGTCTCCAACAACTACTGTATCAGCTACAAGTTTAACATCCCCTGTACCATTCGGTGTTAGAGTAATATCATTGTTCGCAGCGTCTGCAATAACAATCGTACCTGAGTTTGTGCCACTATTCGTACTAAGTGTTAAATCACCTGTACCTTGTGTTGTCAGCGTAACATCAGCATCATCATCGCCAATCATTATAGTATCAGCACCAAGATTTACGTCACCTGTTCCAGCAGGAATAATATTGACGTTACCGTTGGTGTCTGTTGAACTAATTGTGTTGCCATCCAAAAGAATATTATCAATTTGATAAGAGCCTGTAACAGCAAGATTAGCTGCGACTTCTACAACAACTGCACCACTACCTGCTCCATCAGAACGGACAAGTTTGGTCTTTCCGTTTGGTATCTCTATATCATTTGAGGCGTTATATGTTCCTTGAAAAAGAAGGATTGATCGTGAGCCTGATAACCCGTTTTCAATCCAAAAGTATCTTTCTGCATCATTGGGAGTTATTTGGTAATAAACCGTGCCACCTAAATCACCGCCATCAACAATCTTAATAATTCTATTTCGACCATTAGAAACAGACCCATCTGTAATCGGAAGAGTATTTGGTGAACCTGTAGATCCCGTAGCTGCCGCTGTAATAGAAATAAATCCATCAAGGGCTTGGTCAATCAAGTCCATATTGGTATTTGTCATAGTTCCCCAAGTACCTGACCGGTCACCTGTGGCTGGTTTTTCTATCCCAGTATTTGTTGTATATGTACTTGCCATATCTTAATTCCTTATGCGTTTATATCTGACCAACTTGGTGTTTGGCTTGGAGATACAGCACCCCAACTAGGAGACTGACTCGGAGATACCCCCGACCAACTTGGTGTTTGATCTGGAATAATTTCTCCCCAAACAATAACTGAACTAATTTCACCTGTACCTACTACTCCTGTTACACTTACCGATACAGGTAAAGAAACAACGACATCTCCAACTGCTCCTGTACCTGCTTCTCCCGTCACGGAAACAGAAGCATCTCCTGTTACCGTAACACTTCCTAACCCTGTAGTTCCTACTACAGTTGTAACATCAACAGGGTCGGGCGTACCCCAAGCACCTTCGCCCCATGTACCTCTTCCCCAACCAGTTATTTCTGCCACTATGCAATCCTTATAATCGCATTACTCGCATCAGCAGTTGGAAAAACAATCGTAAAATCACCACTCGAAGCTGTTTTATCTGCTCCAAAATCTAAAACACACACCGCTTTATCCGATTGTGTGTCGTTGTATATTAACGCTCCTCTTGCAGTAATAGACACATTAGAAAAAGTTAAATCACTAAAATCACATATGGCGGTTGTTCCTGACGTTGTTGGCGTAACACTTGTAAGTGCTGCTCCCGTTGCAGAGTAGTTTGTACCACTTGCTTCGTTGGAAGAAGTGTAAGCGGTTGTACCTGCACCCAAAGAAGCACTTGATGTATACAACGCAAGTTTAAAGGTATTTCCAGAGCTTGCTGTAAAATTGTGTGTCCCCACAAGTAGCTCTTGTTTAAAACTGGTACACATTGCTTGACTTATCGCCATCTTAATCTCCTAAAATTGCTTTTGCGAGTTGTTCATGCCCTGCTTGCTTCATTCGATTATACAAGGTCACTCTATCGCTTTTAACTGCTTGTATCATGTAATATTCCACAACATTTAAAATATCCTTTTTAAAGGCATTTGCTTGTTCTTTAATTGGAGGAGGAGCGTTATCTGATACAGAAACGAGCTTATCTGCACACATTTTTGCAATTTCTTCGGGAGTGTGGCCCCTGTTTATTGTTGTTTCAACACCAACCTTAAAATCACTTGGTATTTCCGTAGTTACACTAAACATATTATTGCTTTTGCTTAATTATCATACCAGTTGTGTAATCATCTGTCACTTCTTTTGCCTCTCCAAAGTTTTTCAAGCTTAAAATTGCTTCTGTAAATCGTTGGTTATAGGTGTTTAACAAGTCAGGATCACCTTTCATAAACGTATACGCTTCAACTAAACACCCATAAAGTAAGGCATTAGGAGCATTTTCACTTAACCACGTTGTTCCACTATCGCTCCCTGCTGTTAAAGAAGCAGGACGATAATAATAATGCAATTCTGCTGTATAAGCAGCATCTGGAGTAGGGGCTAAAATAAAATTACTTACATCAAAAATAGCATAATACCGAGGAGTTCCTGTAGTTGCAGGATTTGGCGTAAAAGTCTGTATAAAGTTTACATCTTTAAATTCTAAAAATTCATGTGCAGACGAACTCAAGACACTTAACGAAAAAGGAGCCAAAAAGTCGCTTGGCATAGCTAAATATTTATTTGAAGACGTTGTTGATCCTGTTGAATTTTTACGAAATAAAGATAATTGTACGTTTTTAAGGATTCTTTCTTCAGATGCTTTAATAAAAACAGACAAATTATTAACAAAAGTAGTTTCAGAATTGTCTGTATAATCCTGTATAGCGGTTTTTAATGTTGCGAAAGTAAAGCTCATGCGATTGTCACCGTTACAAATCCAATAGAGCCTATAGCCCTAATCTGGATGGTTTCTGGGGTTTCTACGTTGGGTTTTCCTGCATAAATAGTCAAGGCTTCTTGTCTATCAGGACGAGGGTTACGTAATGCTTGGGGGTCAAATACTTTAGGAGTTGGATTAAGTTGAGGCTGTTTTGCCTCATACTCATCAAACCCAACCAAAGCTCCTGTCCATTCTCTTTTCATCCTTTTTAAAGGATAAGCAAAACCAGACCTGTCAGATATTCCTAATGCAAATTTACCTGAAGCATACTTAGGCATAACTAACTCCCATTTGTAGCAGGAACGACACTAAAGGAAGTTCGATCTGCATCTTGGCTAATAGCTCTAGCTATTTCATCATCGTATATACTTTTTAACAAAGTTATTCGATCAGGAGCTTTTTTAATTGATAAATAATACGCTAAACCAGCAGCTAACGCAGGGTAAAACCGAAACGGCATCTGAAGCGTGTCTATGTAATTATCCGCATCATCTATGCGAACAAGTCTATCAAATAAAAGAACATCTGTGTTTTTATCCGGGGTAGGCCATAATTTAATAGTAGGCGTAATTTGTTTATTTACAAATATTTGAGAAGGTCTTCCCTCTGTTGTTTTGTTAGGAATACCAAGGTAATCACCACGGCTAATTCTTTGAATGTTGTAATCTGTATTATCCCGGCGAACAACAGCAGCTAATATGTCAATCGTGCTCTGAACAGCAGAAAAACTAACTGCTGCAGATACAGTTGTCGTAGCTCCACTTGTTCCACCAGTAATTGTCTCTCCAGACGTAAAAGTCCCCGAAGGAACTGTTATAGCCAAACTTGTTGAAGTTGGTTTACTTGTAATAGAAGCCGTTGCCGCGCTCGTACCACCCGTAATTGTTTCTCCAACAGTAAAAGACCCTGAAGCTCCAACCGTCATTGTAAGGGTCCCTGCAGGGTATTCGGCTATGCCGTCAGCAAGAGTTATAGACACCTGCCCTATTGTCCATTGATTTAAGCCTCTGTTAGCCCAATCAGCAAATAACAAATTCATAGAGCGTTTGGCGGTTTTAAGGTCGTAGCCTGTCCGCATAACAAGACCACATCGTTCAAAAGCCTCTTCAATGTACTCTGTTACATCAAGCTCAAAGTCTTTAGACCCTGATAATGCCATTATTATTTTCCTTTTTCACCTATGTTGTATCTATATCTTCCACCAATTATAAGAGAAGGCACAATTTTGCTTCTGCTTCCACCAAGTCCTTGTCTTCTACGAAAACTAGCTTCTATAGACGGTCTTCTTTTTTCTACTCTTTTAGGACCAAAAGGAATAGTTAAGGAAAAACGCCCAGAAGTATCCGAATAACGGGTAGGAGAACCTGCACCTAAATTTACTGATCCGGAAAAACTACCCCCGTTTTTAAGTTTTCTAACTTTTTTAGGAACAGAAACCCCTAATTTTACTCGAGAAGAACCCATTGGTTATTTCCCTTTTTTACCCTCTGGAACGGTTACTTTAGAGGCATCTGGAGAGGTAACCCCCTCATTATACCTTTGGCGGTTTAGCTCAACGGGTTGAGGACCTTTTTCTACTTTTCCTAATGCCATTTTATTTTTTCCCTTTTTTGTTTTGTTTAGCAATTTTTCTAATAGCTTTGTCATAGTTTTCTTGGTTTTTATCCTCATCTGTTTTAGAAGGACCACCTTTATCTAACTTTTTAACCATGCCACCACCACGCATTTTCTTGGTCATACCGCCACCACGGGCTTTTTTAACCATGCCACCACCACGCATTTTCTTAACTGATTTGGCTGCGCCATTACCTAAATTAACTCTACCCATTGCCATTTTGCAGTCTCCTATAGGTTTCTTGACGTTTCTTCAGCATTTGAGAAACATCATATTGTTCAAGATAAGTTTTATAATACCCTAATTTTTTAATTTTATCAGAAGATTCTTGGAGTTTACTAAGTCTTTGAACAAAAATCATTGAATACGGTTCGTTAACAGAAGCAGAAAAAGTATTGTCATCAATAAGTTCGTTAGGGTCGTCATAAGGATGAAAACCCATAACCCAAACGTCTTTTTGAACATACACACCTTCTGAAATTGCCATGTTAATTCTTTCTAAAGATTCGTGAAATTCCTCGGCATCTTCTTCAAAATCAAAATCAATCAATACAACAACATCATAACGATCATCAAACTGAGATATTAATGTTGTTAGCGTTTGTGAGTTCTTTTCGTACAAAAAAGAAAACCCAACACGATTATCTTCCCACGCTTTTTGTGCGTAAGGACAAGCAGGTAAACCGCTAAACATGTCGTTAGGTTGTTCTAAAGCATGTTTAGACCAGTCTTTAATTTCCTGACGCACAGACTCTTCTAAAGAAGCGTCCATGTTAACTATAAAATGCCGTCAATGACGATAAATGTGTCTGTGTATACACAACATAACCGCCTCCACTAAACCGAAGACCTTCACCTCCTATATCAGGATAAGCATTAGTATTTGCACCTGCTATAGTGTTAAATTTCATTCTGTTAGAACCTGTTGCAGAACCTTCGTTTAACGAAATAGTCCCTGCAGAACCCGTGTTAACAAAATAAAAATTACGAAGTCTTAGGCTGCCCCTAAATATAGGAGCGGCTATTGCTGTACCAGAACCTGCTTCAACATTACCTGCACTTGCACCAGATGCTGCAATTTGCGTAACAGTTGCAAAATATTTAGAGCCTGTTGCGACTCCTGTATCTGCTCCTGTTATGACTTCAGTTTGAGCGGTGCCTGTTTCGTCTGTACCTGTTACAGTAAACGTGTCGCCACTATCATCTCCGGCAGAAGTAATAATAACATTACGAGGTTGGTCGAAAGTAACAGAGCCTCCGTCAGCTAACGCACCGTTAATTGTGAGATTACCTGCCTCAGACAAAGTAGCTGCCGTTGATATTCCATTATCATCAGAAGCTGCTGCCTCAATAAATGTGGATTGTACATCTGATCCCGACATACACCCTCCTTCCTATTCTTTGATTTCACCTCTTAAAACCATTGCTTTATGCTCGGAACTACCCTGCGGAGGTAGTTCCTTTTTTGAGCTTTTAACAGTAGTCTTTAAAGTTGTTTTCTTTGTTACAGTTTTTTTCGCTGTTGCCATTTACTGCTCCTATCTATCTTGAACTGCAAGTAGGTAGTCTATAGACGCTGTTTTAGTTCCACTAGCGTCACCAGAAAGTTCCATAGCTCCAACAGTTAGGTTTTCGTCATCAGGAATATTAGTTGTATGTGTAGCAACCAATTCTCTATTAACAAAAAACTCAACTATTGCACTACTTTTATTTTTTCCAGAAACTTTAAAACCTAAAGTAACAAAGGTATCATCTTCCAAATCATACGTAGACGACAAAGCTGTCGCTGTTTCTGTACCATCTTTTTCAGTAATAACTTGAAGAGTTGCTGTTCCATCATCAGATTCAAAAACAATTCTGTCGGCTGCAGCTAACATTGCTTCTGGATTTGTTGCAAAATTAACAGTCAAACCAATACAAAAATCCATTTGATCTGCGTCTGAAACTTTACACTTGGTTTCGAACCAAATGTCTCTGCCAGTTGAACCTGTTGCAACTTTAAATATTTCGTTGCCTTGAACGGAAGCACCGTCATCATCTGTTGTAGCTGTAGAAGAAAGTAAAAGAACTCCGCTTTCAACATCTGCTGCTATTGCTGCTGATGCTCCACTATCTTTAACCACTGTCCAATCGTTTGTTGAGTCTAAAGCCACTCCAGTATAGTCATCAAATGTAGAAACATAATCTGGTGTGTTAGCTATTGGTAAATTTGCGAACCATTTGCGAGGGGCATCTTTCCCTGCATACAAAATAGGGCCTGTAAAATGTACTGCCATGTCATTCTCCTTACAAGAGTTAAGCTTTAAAGTCTTTGTAAGCGTCTGCCCGGCCAGTCTTTAAAGCTATTTATCCGAGAGTTTTAGTTTACACAAAAAATAAGGGTGGCACAAGGCCACCCTTATATAAGATTAAATGTTTTTAACCTTAAGCTCCGGGAGTTCCGAATACGCATCTCCAGTCAGATACACCAAAACTGTATCTTTCTCTGGCTTTATAGCGCATATTTCCAGTGTCAAAATCACCTTCCATAGCTGTGCGAAGAGGTGTTCTTTGGAACATTTTAAACCCATTTGGGCAATCTGTTTTAATAAAGAACGCATCTGTGTCAGTTAAGAAGTGATTAACAACTGCACCTTCTGGGAGCATACCCATTGATTTAGTTGCATTGACATCATTGTCGGCAGTTCCGGGGCGTAGATTACTGTTTAATAATCTTTCGGCAACAAACTGAAGTTCTTTAGGAATAATCAGTTTAGTTCCACGAATAGCCACTTTTAAACCGCGCTCATCTGCTGCACCTGCGACATTAATAAGTAACTGCTCAAGAGAAGTTTCATTAAGGTCAGCAGCTGTTGCAAGAATGTTGCTTTGTGTGCCGTTTAAAGTTGGGTGAGAAGACGAACATAAAGCTGCACCGTCACCAATTGCAGAAGCGCCAGTTGTGAACGCATTGTTCAAAATAGCAGCAGCTTTAATCTGTTTTGTCTGAGACATAGAACGAGCAAGAGCGCGTGTATATCTACTAGCCAAACGGTCATAAAGGTTATCTTCCACGGCTTCTTCAGTAATACTGAAAGCCAGTGCAATTGTTTCGTGTGTGTAACGCGCTGTGTAAGTTTCTTGAGCATCATCAAAGTTGACACTTCCACCCTCTGATTTAACAGGGGCAGTTGCAAAACCTGACAGCATTACATCTTCTTCAAACGCACGATCAGAGCTTTCCTCTTCAAAGATTTCAGCATGTTCTTGATCGTATCTATCGTACTCTAGGCCAAATAAGGCATTAAGTCCGGGTTCTAGCTCTTTAGCTAGTTGTGAACGAGATATCGCCATAGTGTACTAGCTCCTTCCTAGATACCTGTAGAATCCGCAGTAGTCTGAGAATCAAACCTGCGAGTTCCTGCATTGAAATGAGCATTAAGACGAACAAGCAACGGAATACCTGCTGCTGTGAAATCGTTGTTTGCTTCATCATCTACAATACCAACAATTCTTAAAGGAAGAGTTGCCGTAGTAGCAATTGTTGAAACACCTAATGCTGAGTTAGATTGTCCTGTTGTATCAGAACCTGTTCTTGCAGAAGTACCAAGACTTGCATTTGCAAAAACACCTGCTAGTGCGGTTGCCCTATCAGTTAAAGAAGCATCAGATGCTACCTTAAAAATTTGATTAGGGTTATCCGCTACAAAAGCACGGACAGGGTGATTTGTGTCAACAGACACAGAGTTAGAACCGGGCCAAAAATTCTTAAAAGTAGGTTTTTTTGTCCCAGAATCAACGTATTCAACTCCTGTAAGAACACCCAAGGCTTGAGTTGTTCCACCATCAGTAGCTCCGGCGAAAGTAATTACGCCTGCTGCCAACGGAACCACAATACCACCATGATAAATGGCATTTGTGTTATCGGAAGCGATCTCATATTCAGTTACCCCTGTTGAATTGGTAGCTGAACCTGCGAGTCCTACAGGAATTAAACCATAGGCTGTACTTGTATTAGCCATAAGTAGTTTACTCCTATTTTAGGACGGTCAATCTTTCTTTTGACCGCCAAAAGTTACACGACTTTGACGTTCAGGTTTACTGAACCTCATAGATGAATGAGAGTTCTCACGAAGCATATCGTTATCTACAGCCGTCATTTGGTCTTGGCTACGCTCTTCAAAATAAGCGCTCCTTTCCTGAACTGTTTCCAACGGTATTCTTGCAAGAAGCAAACCACCAACGCCGAATACACCTTCATACTTCCCTGAATCAACAACAGGAGCTTCAAAATCAGGATATTCATCTTGTCGAACAAGTTCATATCCTTCTCGAAGTCGAGCTGAAATGTTCTTACGATCATCAAATCCTCGAACTTCTGCTCTTATCCACCTGTGTTTATAACCTTCTGGTGCAGGGGGTGCATCTAGCATAGTGGGTGGGGTCCACGGCTTACGCCTAGCCGATTTCTCCCTTGTGTCTTGTGCGCGAGAAGCGCGACTAACAGATTTAGTCCCTTTTTGGTTTGCATCAGTCACTGTATTACTCCTTCACGTATTTCGCGTATTCTTCTAACGGCACACCTAGTTTTTTCGCTATCGCTACTTGGGATGAGGTGAGTCTAACCTTTTTGCCCCGCCCTTTACTTGAGGTATTGCGGGATACTGAAGCAACAGTTTGAGCGGGTTTTTTCGTTGCTTCCCCGTTTGAAAACTTATGCGGAAACTCTTCACGCATACGTCTATCTAATTCATTGTAGTATTCATCAGACTTAGTGTCAAATCCTTCTTCTTCAACCATTTTTTTATGGACACCAAAAGCAGCGTATGTCATTGCATCATCATTTCCAAACCATTCGTTTTTCTCTGCCCATTTCTCCGCTTTTGGATCAGGTTGTTGAGTAGAAGGTTGTCCTGGTTGTTGTTGCTGCTGTTTATTATAAGCTTCAACTTGTTTTTCATATGCTTCTTGCTCTGCTTTAGCTTGTCTAATTCTTTCTCGAGAAACAGTAACTTCCGATAATTGTTTCTGCGCTTTTATAATAGCTTCAGCGTCACCTGAATTAAGAGCATCTCTTAAACTTTGTTCTGCAGACCCCTCTTCAGCGTCTACACGATTAGTATATTCTTTCAAATAACCTTCATCTAAAGACTGCATTCGAGTCCTTAATTGATCTGATTCACCTTTTACGTTTTCTGCGTATTGAAGGGCTGCTTTTTCTCTGCGCTCTGCTTCTCGCATTTTTTTTGTTAGCTTATCTATTCTTTTTTGAACATTAGCCGTATATTCAGTTTGTTCTTCCTCTTCGGCTTTTTCGGGTTTATCCCCCTTTCCACCTACTAAATCTAAAGAACCCTGCTCTTCTTCGGCAACTGTTTCTGTTTCTTGAGTCTCTGTTTCTACAACGACCCCTTTTTCTTCGTCCCCAACATCTACGGTTGGTTCCTCTTGTTGTGCTAATTGCTCTGCTGTTGATTTTCTCGCCATTTTTTACTCCTAAAAATGCAATATATCTTCTGGGTCAAGAATTGTCGAAAGAATTTCATCATCGTTCAAAATTCTTACTTCTCCACCCTCAATTCTAAATCGGGAACCTGCATAGCGGGCAAAAATAACCCAATCACCTTTTTTACACCATTCCCCATCCGGAAACTTTTCTTTATCTTTATAAGCCAAAGGACCTACCTTTAATACATAACCTGCAACGGTTGCTATATTTGTTTCTTCTTGCACTTTATCTGGAAGGTAAATACCGCCTTCTGTTTTTCCTTTGCCACGATACGGCAAAATAAGAATCCTCCATCCCGTTGGATTTGGCATTCTTTCTAAAGCGGATTTTTCAATTAAAGTCGGATCTAAAACCCGATCATCTTTATTTACGTAATGTGAGGGTAAATCTGTTGTTTCACCCATTTTTTGTATAGCCTCAGTCATCAATATGCTCCTGTTTATCTAGCAGGCTCTGGAGTTCCTGTTTAATAAAATTTATGCCATCTAGTTCTCCCATTAATGAATGGTATTTTTCCATATTAGAAACACCTTTATTTTCTAATACTTCTAAGATCATCTGACGGCGTTCTTTAATTAGTTTTAATATAAAACTAGAAGTATCTATAGTATTTATGCCAATTAGTCCCTCCTATGTAAGACTTTGTAAAATTAAACTTATAATATACCCACAAATCGCTCCTGCAAAGATAAAAATGTAAGCTGTTTTTCTAAATTTATCCCAAACAAATCCAATACTATCTTTTCTTTCATTAAGAAAATTTTCAACATCATCTATAGCTTTTAAAGCTTTTTCATCAAGATCTGTTTTGTCTAAAACATATTCTTCTAAAATTGTTTTTTTCCTAATTTGTTTTTCTAAATCAGACATATAATCTCCTATTTTTTAAAAAATTTAGCTGCACTTCTTACACCATAACTAGCCGCTACTATAACACCCAGACTTGCGGTGTACCACGTTGGTGCTTTATCAAGTGCCTCAAATCCATCCATTACGATTTGAACCCCGGTTTCTCCCGTAAAGGAAAGTATTAAGGGTATAGACCACAGGGCTAGAATCCACTCATCTTTAAGACTGTCTTTTGAGGCTTCTGCCATTGTCTGATCCCAGTCAATTTCTCCAGTAGCCATTTTTGTTTTACGCTTCTCAACAGCAACTTTTAATTCACCTTTAGCTTTAGTTTCTTCGACTTTGTTATTCATCCAGGCTGTGGCAACACCGCCAACAGCATTTATTATTCCACTAAATATCATGTCCAAGACTCCCTTTTGCCACCGTCATACACACGGGCATGACCTTCTTTGACTAATAATTCACACACATTTGTATCACCGACATAAGGTGTGCCGATAATCCGACCAAACTTTCCCTTCTTATCTAGGGTTGTTTTTACCACGAAATCGCTCATGAGGATTGCGGATAACCTTGACTTCGCTAAAAGTCCAAGCTTCTTCTCTGCCATATTCCTTGTGCGACTCTCAGGTGCGTTAATACCCTCAAGTCTTATGCGTTGCTTCTTGAGACATACACCGAAACCTAAATCAATATCGACATCAATGGTATCTCCATCAACAATCTTAACGAGCTTGCAATTATATACATAAGGTTTCATCAACCAAACCTATGTTTCTGAGATTTAGGGGGAGATTTTTTGCTACCACCTTTACCTGACCAAAACACTTTATTAGCCCAAAAAGCCGCACTTGTCTTACCCTTCTTAATGTTCTTACCGTGTCTTGCCTTGAAAGATTTACGGGCTTCTGGGCTGTAATTATGTCCCATACCCTGTGCTCCAAAACGTATTATTTTTATATCACCATCATCCTCTCTAACTGCTACCACAGCTTTTTTTGTTTTGTGACCGGGAGTTCTTTTTGGTTTATTTAAGCCAGTAAGACCTACTTTCTTCAGCCTGTTTTTTTCTGCATCTGTTAGGCTCATGCTCTTTTACTCCTTTTTTTCTTTTTCTTTCTTGATGCGATAGTTTTAACATTTGTTGGTTTACCACCAACCCCCTGTGTTTTAGCTCGTTTACGCTTTACAGCACTTTTCTTTTCTGCTTCAGTCATTCTTGCGGCTTTTGATTTAGGAACACATTTAGGATAGCCTTTGCTCTTCAAAGACGCTTTTTTCCTTCCACAAGAAGCGTAGCTGCCATCTTTTTTCTTGCGTCCAAGATCCACCCACTCTTCTTTAAACCATTTAGTTAAACCGCCTTGCGCCCTAGACATTAAGCGTATGTACCTCCTCTTTTCTTATAGGTACGAACTAACCAAGCATTAGCATATGCACTGGGATACACATCAAATTTCCGTTTAGCTTCCGCTTTTACTCTTGCATAAAGCGCTTTGTTTTTTGGTGTATTTTTCTTTTTAGTTGTTTTCTTTTTAACTGCCATATTTACCTCTTAGAACTAAATCCAAAATAAGAGGCTACAAGAGCAGATAAGCTCCCATACATCATCATCATTATAGCCTCGGCTGATTCAAATCGTAACGGGTCATAACACACAGCCAATGTACTGACTATCATGCAACTTAACGCACCCCACGCCATGTACCGCCTGTTGTTTTGATACGTTTTTTTATCGGGAATATTTTCATTCATCAGGCGTTCTTCCATCTCGGTATGCTTCATTTATATGAGGAGTTGTCGGGTCATCCCCTATATATCGCCCCTTGTCGTCTCGGGCTCTTTCTCCTGAAGGTTTACCAAAAAAGAAATTTTTAATGTTTTTAAACCAAGTCATTTTTCCTCTCTTTTTAAAAAAATAACATTCTCTAATTGTTTTATTAAACTCTGTTGTTCTTTTATTAACCTTTCTTGTTGTTCTAATTCTTCCTTTTGTTTTTCTATAGAACTTTTGACAACATCATATAACTCTTCATCATACCAATTCACGGAACCCGACCAGTAACAGATTGAACAAACTCTTGTATACTGGCAACGACATGCAACCTGCCACCTGTTGCTGCAGTTGCTTTTAAAATTTCACTTGGTTGCAAGACTAAATCCCTGCTTAACAATTCTACCGTTCCATTCGCCCCAACAGCCGCAACCTTAAACAAACTAAACACATCAGACCCGTTTGTAAGCGTCAATGTTATTGTATCAGCGTTTCCTGAGTCCTCTGAGACAAGAATAGAATTAACAACAGAAAAAGAAACAGTAGAGGGGGCTGTATACAAAGTTGTTGCTCCTGTCCCTGTCAAATCTAATTTTGCATTTGTCAACCCCTGTATATACTGGGGATAACTTTCAATAAGCATTAGGCAACCTTTTTCTTTTTCTTCTTTTTATTGGCTTGATTATAAGCAATAGCAACCGCCTGTTTCCGAGGGTATCCCTCTTTTACAAGCTGGCTTATATTCGCCTCAATAGTCTTTTTGCTCTTACCTGTTTTTAAAGGCATCTAGCAAATCGTAAATTTACCGCCACGTAAAGCACCGCCCATACCTCTTGCTTTACCTTTTGTAACTATGCCGTCCATTGTGTCTGGACCATCTTCTTCAACAGTTTGAGCATAAGGCATCTGACCTTGGCCCTGTATTTCAGAATAAGGTTTTGCTTCTGGTGGATTGGTAGGCTTAGTGCCTGTGTATTTAACTCTGGACATAACTATCCTCCTTTTTGTTGTTGTCGTAATCGTTCACGTTCAAAAGCCGCTTGTATCTTAAGTTGCGTTTGAGCCATCTGACTTTGTTGTCGTAAATCAAACTCCTGCGCCTTACGAGCGTCTTTCTGTGCTTCAAGATTAAGTTCAGCTTGGTCGATTGCTGTATCTGCCTGATCTTTCTGCGCTCTTAGTTGAAGCTCTTGTTGCTTTAATGCAACAACTGGGTCGGGTTGTTGCTGGTCCTGACCCGTAGCTTGTGCGTTAATTGCTTTTAGATTTTGCATTCCTTGAGCAATAAACTGAGACTTTAACGCCTCAAACACAGGCTCACCTTGCATTGGAGCCGCACCTGTTTGCTGTTGGTAGGTTTCCGCAGCTTGCTCTGTTCCCTGTATCTGCACATGTTCCATAATATGTTTCTGCAAGTCCATTGCAATACGAGGCAACTGGGCAACCATCGGCGTTGCCCCAAAAATCATATGCGCTATAATATGCGCCTGATGGTCCTGACCTTCAAATGCCTTAAGAACTGTCCCAGAAAATGTATCTATATTTTCCTGCGCTGCGTCTTTTGGAACCATTTCAGTCGTGCTTGGTGGTATTAATATCTTGTCTATGTCCCTGACATTAAGTGCCTCATACATCCTTCTGTACACTTCGTACATATTGTGTATTTCAGGAGCCTGCATAGCGAGTTGTATCTCAGTTTGAGCAAGCGTTATACGTTGTGCCTGAGAAAAAATATTCGGGTCAGATATAGGAATAATATCAACACGGTCATCAAAATCTCTAGCATAAATTGTTTCGTCACCGCCTTGCACTGTATACGGGTATTCTTGGGGTAAATACACTGCCATAACCCGTGACAAAAGCTTAAATTCAATCCGCATTGCATAATGAAGTCGTTTATGCACAGCAGACATCACTCTTGACCCCTGTTCCAGCATAGCAATAGTCGTCCCTACCGCAGCAGATTGGTTCCCGTCTCCAACTTTAAGGTCTGTAATCGTAGCAAAACGCTGTCCTGCCTGTACAACAAAGCCTAAAAGCTGAAATAACGTAGAATCCGGCCCTTTAAACGGTAAAGGCATCAAAGAATCACGAATTGCCCCGCCCGGAGCGTCAACATCTCTAAATTCACCCGGTTGTAAGGGGTTTTCATCGTCTCTTATGCGTAATCCACGGGCTTTAAACCCTGCTGGAAGGTTTGACAGCGTTCCTGCATCAATTAACTGCCGTAAAGCAGCTGTTGCCGTGCGTGAAAGCCCTCCAATCGTGTGAATTAACCCTAATCCGTAAAACCCGAAGCCCGGAAGGAACTTATAATGCACAAAATACTGTATTTTCTTATATGTTTTGTCATTTTCTTCGTAATTTCGGCGAATTGACAGTATTTTCCCGTTGTCTTGACTGATTGTCACGATGTAAGGGATCTTAACCCCGGTCGGTTCACCGTCAGAATCCGTGTCTTCATACCCTTTAAGGTCTAAATCAACGTGAACCTCCAGCAAAGTGCAGTCATAATCCACATTTGAGGCGGTTACCCCGTCAATTTTGTCAATTTCTTCCACTAAACTGTTTGATTCTGCCTGACTTGGAAGAACATCTATATCTCTATAAAAACCAGCAATCTGTTTTTTACGCAAATCATTCATAGACATACGAACAACGTGGGTGATATTCGGACATGTTTCCAAATCATTTGCTTCATACGGAACAACCAAATGCTCCGCAGGTACAAACTTACTTACCGCACGGTCTAGTGAAGAATCATAGTACACTTTTTTAAAAGTAGATCCCGCTAACGGTAAATAAAACAACATCTGATCCAGTTCAGGTGTGTATTCCTCCATTATATTTGTAATGTAGTAATTCATAAACTGACGTACACGCTGAGACTGATCTTCTTTTTCTTTTGTGACCGCGCCCATCACATCTGTGCGGACTGGGCCACTTGCAGGGAGCAACTCGTTAAAAGCTTGTGCTTGAAACTGAGTTGCGGCTTCAGCCAGAAGGGGATGCGTTACACCGGTTGCCCCTGCAAATGGTTCCGTTCTTTCCTCGTAAGTGAATCCTAAAAGCTCCAACCCTTTAGAATACGCTTCTTCCCAATCTCTTCGGGACCCTTTATTGCTCTCGTATTCTTCTAAAAGTTGATTAGAAATTTCTGCAAGCTCACTGTCATCTAAGTTCTCTGCTAAGTTTGAATAAAAGTCTTCCGGAGGTCCATATTGTTCATTTGTTCCAAAATCAATAACAACCGCTCCGTCTTCTTCAGGAATAATCTCAATGTTTTCCATAGAAGGCATTTGCATGTCTTCCGGGACTTCTACCTCAAGAAGGTCTTCTTCCATCAAACCTTGTGGTACGCGGTCCATCAAAGATGCCGCGCTTTCCATCATTTCTTCTATTTCTTCGGGTTCTTCAGCCATACAGCCTCCTATCGAGAATCATACCCTAATGACGCTCATTTGTCTCTGGAAGTTTTTCCATAAAAATAGGAGTGTCCTCTCCGACATACGCTCCTTGAACATTGTACTCAAAATATTCTTCAGCTTCATCAATACTCATACCATCCCGCATTATCAAAATATTAATGCATTTTTGACGATCATAAATAGCAACAGGTTTATTGAACTGCCGTCCAACCCCTATAAAAGCTTTTTCAAAGCCATCGGCAACTAAGAGCCCTTCTTCATATACATCTGGAAAATTCTCTTGTAGTCTATTGTTAAATTCGTGCATTACATTCCCTTCCTTAATGCTGTTGGTATTCCTGTAGCAAAAACCGTGGGCCGTGTTTCACGTGGAACAACCCCACCTTTTTTCATACTTAAACCTGGTTCATCTTTTTTTAATGGATCAAATTTAGCAAAAGCAGACCTTACTTTTTCTGGATCAAAAATAACCCTGTGCACTACAGGTTTGTTCTCGTTTAGTTTAAAGGAAGGCTCTACTAAGTCAACTGCATCATACCCCATAATAGTATAAACATTTTGAACAAGCTGTTCAGGGAATACAAAAGGTTCATCTAACGTCCGTAGAACCTCTTCTACATCTCCAGAAGAAACAACCTCTGACCCATTTTCTTCCTCCACAAACAAATCAATTTCATTCATAATTTTGTTCAAAACACTTTGAAAATTAAATTTTCCTTTATCTTTAGTGTATTGAAGCTCTTGACTAATATCTCTCAATGCAATTCCTATGGAATTTTTTAAATTCTGCCTTCTTAGTGTTGTTTCTGGAAACTGCTGTGCCAACTCATTAGAAACCCGTGGTCCATGCACCGTGACAACATTGTTTGGCCTGGTTTTTAAACGAAAAACAGTTGGAGATGTTCCCATTAATTCATCTGCTTTCCTGTCTGCTAATCTCATTAAATTTTCAGAAGCAGTAGGAAAACGATCTTCAGCCTTCAGCCCCTTTGTCCCTTGTGCGGGTTCTGCCCCCATTTCTCGTAAAACTATGTCCTTTATTTGTTCCCGCTTTAATACAACATCATCGCCTTGTGGATTTGCGTATTGCTCGGACGCTTCTTCCGGGTCCGTGGTCATATAAATACCGGGGCCATGATACCCTGTCTGACTGTAGCGTTTTTGTTTTAAATCCGAAAATGTCTGAGGTTCGTTTAGAATATTTTCTAAACGAGGACTTTCCGGACCTTCAAAAGCCTCTATATCGCCCTGTAATGTGCCGTGGTAAAAGTCAAGATCATCAAAGCCCATCTTATATTGTCTAGCGGTTCTTAATTCACCAGGGGTCCGGGTTTCCCTTATCTCAACAACGGGAATAGAATCTACGTTAAGCTCCCGAGCCGCCATTGCTCTTCTAAGCCCTTCCTGGCTCCCTTCTTTATAATCTAAATATCCTGCATCTAAAGGTTCTGTTCTCTTTCCCGACAAAATATCCTGCATTTTTTGACGTACCTCCTCCAGACGATCATCGTACCTTGGCGCTAAAAGTTTTTCCTCGGTAATAAGGTCTTCCTTTGCATAAGGCTCTGCGTACTCTTGCTCTGAATACGGAGGCTGGTTGGCCATTTCTAAGGCTTTGTCAATGTATTCTTGTGGGGTCATGCGAACAACTTTAGACTCTTGGTCTTTATAGTCCACATAACCCATAGGAAGGTCGCCGTATCTTTCCTCTATGTTCCCCAGTAATTCAGGTTCTTTTGTATTATCGTTTGCAATATTCTCTTCTTTTAATGTTGCATCAGCCAATTGTTTAGATTGAAGAAGATCAAACAAAGGATTAAGGCGTGTTAATACACGACCCCCTGTCTTTAAAATAGAACCAAGATCTATTTTTGGTGTTTTAAATCTTCCTCTGTCCTGAACAGTTGGAAGATTTCTCCTTTTATTAGGGTCGTCTGGAGGGGACCCTCCTCCGTCTTGGAGTTTGTAAACAAGACGACCAATACCTTTATTGTACACAGAGCCTCCTTTGTTGTATTGTTGTGAAACAGGGGGTTTTCTTGGTGGAAGAGGAACTTTTGCCTGTGCTTCAAAGAGAGTGCTTTTTAACAAAGGCTGTGCGATAACATCCACAAAATCAAGAAAAGGAACCTCTGCTTTTTTATACGACTTTGCTTGTTTTTTTAATTCTCTTTCGTAAGAAGTTTCAGAAAAAGGAAAAGGTCTTCTTTTTGTTGAATACTCTTGTAAATAACGATCAAGACCACCATCGCGTGAGCTTAGACTTACTTTAATTTTTTCTTTTGAAAGAATTTCTCTTATTTTAGGATCTATTAAAGAATAAATAAAAGCATGAGAAGCAGTGTTTATTCTGTTTAAAACAGTATCATCTATTCCTGTTTTTTCTGTAAATTTTTTTAATTCTGCTGGTCCCTTTTTTTCTGCTTTTTTATAGTTGTCGTGAATAACTTCTGCGGCTTGCAATGAAGCTTTTTGTACATCACTAGCTATTTCAAATGCTCTGGACCTTGACATACCTTCTCTTGGCTCAGTTTCTCCAGCAACTACCCTTGGATTCCGTAAAGCCCTAGCTATAGAAGTAAAGTCCCAGTCACCTAAATTATTATCAAAAAAACCATGCAACGCTTCGTGAAGCAAGGTGTTTTCCAGTTCTTTTTTGTAAACTTTATCGTCAGGAAGCACTTTTTTAATAGCGTCTTGCATAGTGCCGCTCGTAGGCACCCTATCTTGTTCCATTAACGTCCTAAGTTTAATCATTGGTAGATTAATTTTAATAAGATTGTGTAAAACAGTAGGCTCTTGATAAAGTTTGTCGGAAAGATATTTGGCAAAAGGTTTATACTTATAAACTCCGGAATAATTGTCCACTTCGGTTTCTGGTCTTACTTTAGTGTAACGAAGTCCCGGAGCAATGATTTTAGCTATGTCCCTAATCTTAGGGTCTTCTGCTGTATCCGCTAAATACGAAACAACTTCGTCTGCTTTATTATTTTGATACATAAAATCAACCAAAGGAGTCCCTGTAGAAGGTGGATTCTTTAATAATCGCCTTTGAATCATTTCTTCGTTTGCACGTTCCATTTGCTGCTCAACATAAGCAAGTTCTTCTGCCGGACTGGCAAAAAAAGGCCTTTCTGTATCGTGTCTTTCACCCATAATATGAAACCACCTTCAAATCTCCCGTGTCCTCTTCCCAATCATCAGTCGGTATCTGAACAAAGTTCCCCTGACGATAACGCATCAACGCCTGTGTCGTGGAATCCACCAAGTCATCATTCTGTCCATTGGGAAATGCCGCACACTCCTCAATCACCTCTTCCGCCCACTTCTCGTCAGGATACCATATCATTCCCGCTTCAAAAAGAGGCGATATACTATGAACACGACTTAGTTTATCGTTTCCACGGCTCGGTGTAAAGTTGACAACAGGAATACCCATGTTCCGTAGTTCGTGGGTCAAGGGCATACCACTCGCCTTCGCTTCAATAATCACCGTCTCCGGTTCCCAGTATTGATACTGAGCCAACGCAACCTCCTTCAATTCAGGAAAGTCCCACCGCCCCTTCTTGCTGTCCAGAAGAATCAAGGCCGATGGACCATAAGCCTTGGGAGAAAAAACACCCCACGTTGTTATCGCACTGAAATCCGCTGTCTCCTTTTTCGTAAACGCCGTGTCATAACTCTGTATCACATACTGTAACTCAGGCATCTCAGGTGAAGTCCACTTCTGCCACCACTCACGTTTCAAAATCGACAGCTCCTCAGAAGTCGGGTCCTGCTGGTACTGAGCGTTCCACTTGTACGCCGGAACCGAAAACTTCACCGACAGCAATTCCTCCAACGCCCAATACTCCGGCCAGCACGGATTTCCAGACGGCATAATCGCAGGCAACTCCAAAACCTCCCACTGATCCGCTTTCTTATCCTTCATCTGTGCACGCATTAAATTACCCGTCAAATCCTTCTCGGACCAGCGTGTCTGAACCAGAACAATCGCACCTCCCGGCTGGAGCCTCTGACGGGGGCCCCCTGTGTACCACTCCCACGCCGCCTCAAACCCAGAAGCCGACATCGCCGTCTGCTCCGAGTGAGGGTCATCAATAACCAATAAATCCGCACCACGACCCGCTAAGTTCGATCCCACACCAACAGCATAATACATCCCACCTTTGTTCGTGTCCCACCGTCCAGAGGCCTTACTGTCAATCGCTAACTTCGTATCCGGAAATATCTCTTTGTACTCCTCCGTCTCCAAAAGGTTCTTGACCTTACGACCAAAGTTTACCGCAAGCTCGGTGGTGTGTGTCGCCTGTATAATCTTCATCGAAGGCTTTATCCCAATCATCCAAGCAGGGAACAAAAAAGACGCAAATTCAGATTTAGTGTGTCTCGGAGGCATATTGACAATCAACCTCTTTAACTCGCCCGAAGCAATCCGCTCAAGCTTTTCAGCAATCAAACGATGATGGGTCCCTTCAATAAAATCAGGCCACATTGATTTTACAAACGGTAAAAATTTTTTCTGAGACTCCTCGATTTTCTCAAGTTGAGCGAGGCGTAAGCTCAAGCGTAATTCTTGGGTTTCTACGTCTGACGGATCAAGGTTCATTAGGGGACCCTAAAAGTTAAAAGACCTTTATAGCACGATATCTTTTTTTATGGAATTGTTTGCGTGAAACATACCCTTTACTCTCACTATAACGGCTACCCGCTAACTAAATATAGAGACGCGAAGCGACTATTTCCTTTTTGTTTTGCGAAAAATGAGGCTCGAAAAGGGGGTCAAATATTCTACAAAATGACTGGCCCAAGGTAAAAAAATCTCGGCTGCAGTGCATTTTTTCCTGATTTGTTAGGTTAAAACCGTGCCAGCTTCTGCATAAAACAGGATTTTATTCTACTTTTTAGCCTGTTTTTTAGCTCCTGAAAGCCTGATTTTTAGCATCTGGGCCCCGATTGTCATGATTCGCGGAACATGATGGAATATTCTGGGCCTGCTTTTTTTGGCTGAATTGCTGAGGTTTTAATGTTTTTTTAGATCGCGGAATTTCTGGGCCTGCTTTTTTTGGCTGAATTGCTGAGGTTTTAAGGTTTTTTTAGATCGCGTAATATTACTGCGGACATGATGGAATAATGGGGGGTCTGTATTTGTTTGATTTTGCTTAATTTTTTAGAAGTGTGCCAGGCTGTTGGTCTGCGGATCCAATTGGTGGCGGTTGCCTAGGGTTCACGGCCCTAGGCCCTAGGATGGCCCAGAATGGCCCAAACAAAAGCCCCGAGGTGATCATATCCTCGGGGCTCGTCTGGTAGGTTCTGGGCCCTCTGTGAGAGGCACAGGGGCCAAGTGTTTATAGCCTATTACTCCGGCCCATATGTGGCCAAGTATTGAGAGTATGACAGATCTAGGCCTTGTCGGTTGTAGGACTCTCTGGCCTCCGCGTATCCATCGTCCTGATAGTCCGGTATTGCGTCCTCCTCGGTCAAGATACCAAAGCACAAAGAAGGATAGCCTGCCTTGTCTGTGTGGATCTCAATAGAATGATTAGGCCATAAAGCTTTAGCCTCTCTGACGGTGTAGATATTTTGAAGGTACTCGCCCCAAGCGTTAAAGACCTTGACCTCATAGCCTGCACGGATTACGTCCGGCAACTGACTGATTGATATCTCAAGCTCTGACATAATGAAATCCTCCTCTTGGCATCTGTTTCTGCTTTTCGGTGTAGTACAAAGTTGAACCATCTTTTTCCACTCTGTGCCCTTTCCCGTTCAGACGTTGAAAATTAATTAATCCGTTGCGGATCCGCAGTTGAAGGTCTCCCCTGCTGAGCTCTAAAAATTCATGTAGATATCTAGAAGTTGTTTTCGAAAAATCCCAGTACTGAATATCAAGATCGATCTGCGGAATTTGTATTTCGTAATTAACTCGGTTAGTCACTGCTACGATTGTTTGGTAAGACTGCAAGGCCTGCCAATGGGGGGTCATAATGACAATATGATTGGGGCTCGCTGATCGGTTAGAGCTCAATTTTAGCGGTTTAATTTTAATCAAGCTTAAGGCGTCTCTCTCGGCCTCTATCCTCTGGCCCAGAGCGGTTGTAGGAAGACCGTCACGCTGAAAAGTGTGTTGGTCTGGTTGTGTATGTAATTTGAAAGTAACATTGTTCATTTTTTAATATCTCCTTTGTTAAGTTAAACGAACTAGAAAAGAATAATTCATTTTTTTGTTTATGGCAAGTTATGGGATTATCTGAGAGCGCAGCAGTCCAGGCTCGCGCACGAAAAAACCCCAGAAGGGGCCAATCTTCTGGGGCTCAAGGGTTACTAAAAAATTAAGTCTTTTAAAAAATTTTTTAAAAATTCTAATTCAATTTTTCGGCGGTGTAACAGTCCTGCTCTATTTGTGCCAAAGTGTGGGCGAAAAAAGAGAGACCTTCTATTACGTTTTTTTTGCTTCCCTTACATGCCTCAGCAAAGTATTCCTCAGGGTCTACTCCATCAGATATAGCCATGTTCCATACCTCTGCTATGGTTTCCCAGTCTTCTGGGGTAGATTCCTCATAAATAGGAACATCCGGAAAAGAGTTTTTCAGCGTAGCAACTATTAGAGGCAACTTTTCAATAGTGATTGGTTTATTTTTCATGTTTTAATATCTCCTGTTTAGATTGAACGAACTAGAAAAGAATAATTCATTTTTTTGTTTATGGCAAGTTATGGGACGGTCGATAAAAAAACCCCAGAAGGGTTTAGTCTTCTGGGGCTCAAGTTTTAAAAAATTTTAGATTATCTAGGCGACTAATTTTTGCCGTAAGCTTGTGTTACTAACAAACCTCTGTCCTGCTTGCATGTACATCTGGTGGTCGTCTGCCGTTGCTGAATGTTGCAGGGCTGTTATTGCCTGCATGATGTCATAGTTACTTAACGGCTTTCCGGCTATGCCGTCTTGATTGGCCTTGGCCTTAATGAGTTCATCTCTCATTCTTTGGCCATCAACGTCCGGCAATTTAAGCTCTTTTTGGACACGACTGCAAACTTCTGCATAGCGGTCTGAAGACTGAAATTCTGGCGTATAAAGTTCTTTTCCGACTTCCTCAAATAACGCCATCTCAGTTTTAAAATTATCCTTATTAACAACACTAGCAGTAGCATCTCTCAAGGCTAATCCAACTGTTCTGTTATCGCTCTCTATTGTTTCGCGACTAATAACGCCCAGACTAGTGACTGCTCGCTGAACGTGGTTTTTTCTGACATTGCCAGACGTGACCATTGTCTGGCCATTATCACAGAAGCAAGTAATAACAAGCGGAGATATAAGAACGCCCGATTTACCGGTGCAAGAATTTCTGAGATTTACACCATAAGCGACAAGCGAACCTTCAACCGGTTCTTCCACTAATGTTTTACTTTTAAAGCTAAAAGTCGTGACATCGTCAGTTTTTTTGAAACCTGATATTGTAAAATTTACCTCTTGTTTAGCTAATTCGGGCAACACTGCGTCTAAAATAAACTTATCCTCAATTGGCCTGTACTTATCTGAACCCAGAAAAGCTAAACGGTGTGTCCCGTCCTGATTAAGAAGTACTCGAGCTGACAATAGTCTGGGTCTTTTGAGAGTATACTTGCCATTTTCCTCTACAAAGTCCCTCTGATGCCATTTCTCGTTGAGTGCATTCAAGCCTGCTTCACTATCAATTAGACCAGCGTCTAGAATACATTCTCTAACAAAATGAACTGACAATGCTCCACCATTATATGATCTGGAAGCAGATGCAATATTGGTTACTGCGGTATTTGTTAAAGAACATTCCAGTCGAGGATAATCAGGGTGATTAGGACTAGAATGAGCATTAATTACAAGTTTAACTTCGCCATCTATAAACTCAAAATGAGTATCCTTAATTTCGATCATTAAAATTTGTCTGGTTGCTAGTTCTCCGACCGATTGTATATAAGACCCTAGTAAGTCTCCTCGATGGTTATCCAATTGATTAATACAATTTCTCATATCAGGTGCAACAATATCTCCAATATTCAACGACAAGTCGGTTGAGGATTTGCCGATATTAATTATATTATTCATAATATAAAAATCTCCATAAGTGGTTAATAAAAAAGGCCGTATTTATTACGGCCTCCAGAAAGTAGCATATAATCTTATACAAGGTCAAGTGAGGCCTATATCTCCTGCTACATGAAATCTAATTCTTGTTTTATCTTTTAGAGTTTGGCTCCATGCAAGAACCCTGTCTCCATCAGATAAAGAGGATTTTTCGTCTAGGGTATTATTCCAAGCTATCCGAGTATGAAAGCCAGAATGAGCATAACAGCCCCCCTTTCTTTGGTTAGCCAATTTTTTTTGAATGCCGTGTTCTGTAAAACAAATTATCTGCTTACGATTTTTTTGGGCACATAAGGCCGTTTTCCCTCCGCAGTTTGCACAGGTTATCTTTTTATTTATCTCAGCCGGACAACGTAAAAAAACAATACCTTTAATTATTCTTTTAGCAGGGTTCTCTGCCCAGAATGTATCAGACACAACAGTAACAACAGGTATTTTTTTATTAAAAAATCTAATAGCCTGCTTGATGCTATCAGTACTATAATTAAAAATTGTTTTACCTTTACGAGCAATTTTAATCCATTGGTCAACTTTAAAATGGGTATAAAGCCATGATTGGCCTTGAGGTGCTACGGCCTGACTCAATGCCTTAGTGTACTCTAGATCAATTTTTTCTGTTCCTTTTGAATGACGATCTAAAAAAGGGCAAGTAGAGGGGCAAGTACCAAATTTATTTATATTCCCTGCTCTATAAGTAGTCGCAATACCTGTTGTTTTTTGGGCTCTTGATTTAGACACTAACTTGACTGTCATTTAATTACCCTCACTTGACTGTTTGTTTTGATGGCAACACGGGCCCCGCAGGACAATAAAGTCTTATCATTACCAGAATAAACAACAGTTGATGGGCCTAGTATTTCAACTTGGTGGGCATACGTATTTTGTTTACCCTGCTTAATTGTAATTACAGGGTCGTTTTTCCCTTCTTTTTTATTTGCTCGTATAACGTGCTGATTAATGTGGATATATTTCATTTTCTTTTCCTCAATATAGTGGAAGGTTAAAGTATCCCATATAGTCTGATATGTCAAACAGGGTAAGTATCAAAAAGCCCTATAAAGTAATCTACCCAGAAAAATAGAAAAAAAATTTAGTGCAAAAAAAGTTCCTTCAGACAAGAACATATTTTAAAAAGGTTATCAGGTTATCGGGTTACATCGTGATAAAGTGTAAAAATTTTTTTCTTAATTCTGAGCTAGATATGTATAAGGGGCAACTTTTTAGTTGATTTCCGATAAAAAACCCCTATTGTTGCTATATTATCCCATAAAATAAGGTAAATGATATGTTATTATGGCTATATATGAAGCAAAAAAAAGAACTAAATTCTATTAATTCAAGCACCGTGGAGCGTGTTTCGTGCCCAAATTGTGGGTATCACTTAATGAAACGTAACCGTAGTGTATACCTTTGTCCGATATGCAAGACAGGGTTTCAACCAGAGGGTTTTGATGAAAATGACATTTGAACTAAGAAAAACTAGAAAAGTATTGTGTAATGACGGAGACTGTCCTCGTTCTAATGAGTGCAAACGCTACATTAATGCAGGTTCGGCTAACGATATACACATTTGGTTTCCAAGACCTGATAATTCGGGTTGTCGCAATTTTAAGGAGCAAACATGACACATGAAAAATTAGAGGAGCTACAGGCCTATATTGAAGGTCTCGAAAAAGACCGAGAGACACTGTATAAAACGCAGTTATATCTCCATCAAAGACGTAATGAAATGCAGGACGAAAATCCTTCTAATCCTCACCCTGTAGGGGAACATCAGAAGACATTGGAAGATGCTATACAAGTGAGCCGTGGTCGGTTTTACATGACGCATTATTCTGAGAAAAAAGATAAGGACGGCAATATAATTGAGCCGTTGGTTCAACCGAGTTTCTTGGAAGAATTTATATCAGGGGAGCGTGAGCTATGAGTAGCATGACAAGTGATGATGAAGCTCAAACCATGAACCGTGAAAAGTGGGTGGAAGAAAATTGTGCCTGCGGAATTTCCAAAGAAACAAACGAATGGTCAGAAAATGTATTTGATTTATTTGGTTGCACTTGTGAACCCGACATAACAGAGGAGGACGCTGATGAGTAGCATGACAAGTGATGCAACATGCACAAACTGTGGCTCGACCAATGCATATCATGAAACTTTTGAGGATGATGAGATAGGAAGTATTACAGGGTGTTTTAACTGTGGGTGGTATGAAGTGTACCGAGAAGATGCGGACACATTAGAGGTGCTTGAGGATTTTGAAGGGTTTGGACATGCGTATGCCCAAGAAGATATTAACGAAGGAAGGCGAGAGAAGGAAGAGAAGACAGGAGACAAACGATGAGTAAAGACATAACCGAAAACATAGACGATGTATGCCGATATCAGTATGGACATACTAATTGGGCATTTGTTGATACGTTAACTGCTAAAGAATTGGAAGAAATTAAGAATAAAAAGCTAGGTGATGTAATGCCAAGCATTGTTTTTTATTATGAGGAGACAGACGATGAGTAAAACAAAAGAATACATCATAGAAGAATTTATAACTGCTAAGTATCTAATTAAGATAGATGCTTCCTCTAAAAAAGAAGCAGAAGAAAAATATTTGAGTGGTGATTACGACCATTATCAAGACAGGAACGAAGAGGATAGCACTGTAGATGACTATGAAGTCTTTTTTGTGCAGGGAGGTGATGATGAAAATTAAATTTGATCGGCATATAGAGGATGATGAGGTTCGTCATTATTACGAGGATAATGGTTACCCTGATCCTGTTGCGTTATACATTCCTAATTACGTCTGGCATTTTTGTGAAAAAAATAAGATTAGTGTCGAAAAATGCATTAATCAAATATTGTGGAGGAAAGGCAAGGCTTATGAACAATGGAACACAAGAGGAGACAAACGATGAGTGAATTATTCCCAGAGCCAGACAGACCGATGACCTTGGATGAGGTTCTCGATATGGCCGACAATAAAAGACAAGAGCTTGAGGGTGTTGGTTTATCCCCTGCCTTAAGGACAGTTGTTGAGTGTGTGTATTATGCGTCTCAACCAAGGCTGACGTATGGTGCAGTAGACTCCATGTTTATGGAAATAGTTGAAAAGGCGATAAAGGAGGACAGGAGATGATTGAACCATATGATAAGATACGACATTGCGAAGTTTGTCACACTGGGTTTGTTTTAGAAAATGAAACAAGTTGGAATGTTGAAGGTGCGTTTTTAGATTATGATGAAGAAGATTCGCATCAAGGCGGTGAATATGTTTGTAATAAATGTTTTAATAAATTTGAGGAGACTAGAATGGTAGACAAGACGAGGGAGTTGGTTGACCAACTATTATACGAGTTGGACAATGAAAACGGTGATAAGGAGAACGCACGTAACCGCCTTCATACACTTGCTTGGGAACTTGTAAATGCAACGAGACCAGAGGAGAACCCAGATGACTGATATAGGAAACAGATGCGTACATTGTGGTGCTGATACATCTTTTGGGAGTGGATTATTCGTTAATCGTATTCCTGCGGATGCCGATTATGAGGCAGAAGATTCTGAAGGTAATATAATCTTTAAGGACGGGGAGTATCGTGACGGATATGCCTGTGCTCCATGCATGGCCAGAGATTGCGACCGTTGTGATGTTTCAATTCCTTTAGATGAAGATATAACAGCAGATGATTGCGGTCTTGAAGAATTTAGTGATGGTGCATGGCGTGTTCATGAGGAATGTTTAACTGAGGAAGAAACTAAAATTTGGAAGAAACTAAACTCTTAAATTAATTAACCAATAACGGAAAAATCCCGAGGTTTTTATCTCGGGATTTTTTTTGGCCAAAAATAGGGGGTTGACAAGGTATGGGATAATATGTTATAATTAAGATACGGAGAAATTCTAATGTACTCCGTGCTATTTGACATTGTGAATCAGAAAAAAATAATTCTTTAAATTTAAGTAAAGGACTAATTAAGCTATGGAAAATTATAAATACAATGATGGCGGAAGAAAAGAAGCAGGGTTTAAAGGCGAGGCAAGAGATTGTGTTTGTCGAGCAATAGTTATAGCGTCAGGAAGACCTTATCAGGAAGTGTATGATAGGTTAGCTGAAGGCAATGCTTCTCAAAGACGTAGCAAAAATCAAAAAACTAAACTGCCTAAATCTGCTCGAAATGGAATTACTGTTTGGAGAAAATGGTTTAAAGATTACATGAAAGAGCTTGGGTTTGAATGGACGGCTACAATGCAAATTGGTTCGGGATGCAAGGTTCATCTTAAGTCAGATGAGCTACCGAAAGGCCGATTAGTGTGTGTGGTGTCAAGGCATTATGTTTCTGTTATTGATGGAGTCATTAACGATACTCACGATTGTTCCAGAGAAGGAACACGATGCGTCTATGGGTATTGGAAACTAAAAGACTCTGTTACTTCTGCAACGAGCTGAATATCTTTTCCCAATCAATGTAAGGATATTCAAAGAACCCACCGAGGGGCTGAAGATTCAGCCCCTCTTTTTTTATGTCTAAAACTTGGGAAGCGTGGTACAGGTAGATAGAATCTGTTGCGTCCTCGACCATGATCCATGAGCGAGTGTCTTTGTTTTTTTGCAGGAAGGACACTTGATGCGGAGACAGGCGAATACTTCTGGTTGAGGTGATCTTAAGTTCAATAAAGTGAAAGTGGTACTCAGGGCAACGGACAAGAAGATCGGGAATACCTCTGGTGGCATAGGTATCAAGTTTTAAGACATCCCATTCAGGAAGCCTCCACAGATTGGTCCTGATCTTCTGGTAAAACTTCTTCTCCGTTCTTTTGATTTTCTTTTTCGTAATCTTCAGGGTTGGCTTGGTGTTCGATGACGATGGGCTCTCTATAATCTCCTCTAGCGTTTTCATTTCGTATTTCCTTTAATCTTTTTAACACTTCTTCTTTTGACATCTGGTCTATTGATCCGTGGAGAATTTCTTTTCTATCAACGTACAATCCTTGAGCTTGCCCTCTTCGATACTCAGCCTGAACAGATGCACTGTAGGCCCCGTTCTCTTCTGCTCTTCTGGATAAATCGTCTAATCTTTTAATGTGCCGTTGATAGGTCACGGCGTATTTACGGTCGAGTTCGGTTCGATATGTTTGCAGGGCACGAACAACATGAGGGCTTTTGTAAGGGTTTAATAGTTCTGATGCACGAACATGGGCAGACCCTTTTGCATATCCTGCCTCAATTGCGGCCTCGGTATTGGTAATCTCTCCGTCCCGTGACACAAGGGCTTTGACAAACTTCTCCTCTTTTCGTGTCAATTGTTTACTGACACGTTTCTGGTAGGCTTTGTCATTTGGGTCAAGAGTAAGTAAAGCTTTAACTGGCATATCGGATATATCTTATAAAAAAGACCCCTGACTTTCAATAAAAAAGTCAGGGGCAAGGTAAAGGACGTACTATGAGTACATGTCGTGATCCAAGGGGCGAGGAGAGAACCAAATGTGAACCCCTTGAATTATAGCCTCACGACAGGCTGTTGTTCCACTTTCACATTCGGTTGTTCGGTTCAATTCTGTTTAATCTCCTATATTGTAATATATAAATACATATGTTACAAGATATAATTATACTTTACAGGGGAATTTTAAACATGATGTCATACATGGTTACATATCATATTACAAACGAGGAAGGAACAGAAGAGGAGAGGATATTTACGTTTAAAACTTCTTCTCCGTTTTCGTCAGGTAATTTTCTTGATTTTTTTATAATTATGAATGCGGAATGCATTAGAAAAGGGGTTAAATCGGTGCAAGACGTTGTTTCTATTGAAGAAATTGGAGAAAAAAGAGAAAAACTTGACAGAAACTCAATAATAGATCAGGCTAAAAGCTTAATAAACGGAGAAAGAGAGACAACATATGGAGATCCTCTTGTAGCCCATGGGCATATTGCGAAGGGATGGAGCGCCATTCTCGGAGTAGAAAAAATCCCTCCCTCGACAGTCGCCCTGATGATGGCTTGGCTGAAAATTTCCAGAATTTTATCCAATAAAAAACATGAGGATTCTTACGCTGATGCAATTGGCTATATGGCGTTGTCTGCGGAATGTGCGGAGAAAGAAGATGGATATGGATATGAGGAAAAAGCGTTTAGCGTTCAGGAAGAAACGTCTCCAGAATTTGGAGAGGGTGAGAAGCAAAACGGAGATAGCAACCCCCAGGAATCCGAATGACCCTGCAAGTTGGGGCCGAGGATTTTATGAGGATAACCTTGTAATGAAAAAAACGAATGGAGCAATAACAGGGCTACGGGCCAGACACAGAGTTGAAGGCGTTATTGTTCCCAAAGAAATATCAACGGTCTGTATAGAGTGTACGACTGTGCATCGATTAGGATTTAACGGAAAAAGAACTTATTATGATTAGCAAAAAAAGAGAAGAAATACTGAAGAATCACTTAAATGTTATTTGTGATATTTTTGAGGAAAGCATTCCTAAAAATAAACCAACAACAAATGTCAGAGAGATACAACAGTATCAGGAGATACAAAGAATTAATTCGTTATTGGTATCAATTAAACAATGTATTTATAAATTTTTAGAAAAGGAAAAAATAAATGAAAGACCAGATAGTGCGTCCCTTACAATTAGCGAAGAGCAAAAAAGAATCTATCGAAGTATCTTTTGATGATGCGATTAGTTCTCTGGAAAGAGTAAACCATTCCGTAATAGATTTAATAAAAAAAGGAAAGATACAGAAAAAAACATTGTTGAAAAAAAGTAACAAATTAATTGATGATTCTATTGATTTGTTAATTGATATTAAAGAGGAGTTGGAGAATGGACATAATCACAATCAAGGAGAGCTCTTCAGGGAAGAAACAACAAATAGCGATTGATTTAAACCCAAAGAAAAAACACCAAGAAAAGAAGAAAGGATTTAAAAAAAGAATAAAAAGTTTTCTGAGACGTTTTGACCCAAGACCTGATTTTACTTTTAGAGAAGGAGAATAAAATGACTGCGTTAACTGTTTTAAATAAAATTCTGGCGTTTGTACTGTGCGTATCGCCTGTTGTGTTTGCAATAAAAATAAATCTACTAAGTCTGGCTTTGGCAGGATCTTTTGTGTTTTGCATTTTGTGTGTGTTTATAGCATTTATCTTTTAAAGTTACCGCTGACGTAGCGGAGAAAACCCTCAGTTGATCCCCTGCTGGGGGTTTTCTGTTTTCTTGAGCAAGTGTCGAATAGTTCCAGAAATGGTTCTGTCTTCTTCCTCACTTTTCCTTTTAAGAATATTATAAGTATCAATTGATAAAGCAACTGATTTATATTTACTTGAATCCATGGGTGTATCCTTTATAAAAATTTATATATAATATAAGATAATTTATTATATTATGTCAACAACTTGGCCCCAACTTTCCCCCATTTCAAGGTCGCATCGGGAGGGAATTTCAAGGGGAATAGCTTTTTCCATAATATCTTTAATGTGCAACGCTTCTTCCTTGCAATGAACACTGCAACACAATTCGTCATGCACCTGTACAAGAGGGACAATTCCCTCCTTGTAAACGTCTACCATTGCCTGTTTAGTCATATCAGCCGCCGAGCCCTGAATAAGCTTGTTCAGGCTCTTGTAAGTGTAAGCTCGTTTAAGGCGTGTAGTCGCACCGTACTTCTCCTGTGCCTCTCTCTTACTATAAGCTTTTGTCAGCTCAAAGGTATCAGGCTCCCATTGGTCAAAGGTTAACCGTCTTCCTCTTAAGCTCCTTAAATAAGCTTCATCTGTTTTTTGTTTATTGAGCCGTGTAATAAGGGCCTGTTGCAATCCTTTAACGAAGGGGACCCGAGAGTGATATTGTGCGGTAAGGTCTTTAGCCTCCTCAAAAGACAAATCAAGTTGTTCTGAAAGCTTTTTAACGCCCATACCATACATCATGGCAAGGTTAATTGTCTTGGCTTGTTTTCGAGGAATGTCGGCCATTTCAGCTACCAAACTGTGAAAGTCTGTTTTGGGGTCGTTCTGGTAATTAGAAACAAATTCATCAACGCCTTCAAGTTGAACCGCGTTTTTCTGCCAATCATTATATACTTTAGCGTAATGAACAAGAATCCGTGGCTCTTGTTGACTAAAGTCAATACTCGCCCAAGTGTCTCCTTCTTCAGGAAGAAACAGATTTCGTACAGACATAAGGCTTCCTTTACCATAGGTAGGAATCTGCTGTAGATTAGGGTTATTCATCGACAATCTGCCTGTAACGGTTCCTACTGCGTCCCCTCTAACTTGGTTAATATGGGAGTGTATACGGCCGTTTACGGCATGGTTCTGAATGGTATTGATAAATGTGCCGTTAATTTTATTTAATTCTCGCGCTTTAGCAATTAAATTAGGTATTTTATGGGTATGCTGAGTAAGAAACTCTCGGGTAAACGAAGGGGTTCCTTTTGGTGTTTTAGGGTATGGAAGTTGTTGCTCTTTAAACACAATCTCAATACTGTGCGCTGACCATATCGCTACATCTAAGTTTGTAAGACGTTTAATCTCATCGAGAACTGCCTTCTCCTCCTTTTCAAGCATCTTTTGTGTTCTTTCTGCTCCTTGTATGTCTACGCGAATACCTTTCTTTGTCATGTCAACTAAACACGGTAAAAGCTCCGTTTCTAAATTAAAAACAGTCGTTAAATCTTCTCTTTCTATTTTAGTTTTAAAAGTGTTCCAAAGATCAAGAGTTAACTCGGCATCCGTTTCTGCGTAGCCTCCGACAAAGTTAGCCGGCATCTTCCACATTTCTGACTTGGCATCTAAACCAAATTCAGTTGCGGCTTGAACAAGACCCTTTTCTGATTTTGTTTTACCGAGATAATCAAAGGCAACGGCGTTCAGACTGTAAGAAAAACGGTTCTCGTCAAGAAGACTTGCAACGAGCATTGTATCAATAATTCGGCCCTCAACTTTATGCCCCATAGCTCTCAACCAACCTACATCGTACTGAGCATTGTGGAACACTTTATCGCACGGAAGAGCCAACATATCTTTGAGCCACAAATTAACCAAACGCTCATCCAGATTGCCTCCTCCCATATGCTTGAGAGGGAAGTATCCTTTAAACTCATCTGTGGCTACGGCAACGCCTACAACTTCACCGTTCCCTGTCGGCCACCCAGGGCCAGAAGAACGGAGGTCAGGGTCGCGTGTTTCGAGGTCGATTGCTATTTTTTTAGCGTTGCTGAGATCGGGGAAGCTTTCAGGAGGTGACCATGAGTCTACCGTATCTATTCTGGCCAAATTTAAAATTCCTTGTTCCATATCAACTACTTAACACACTTTTTATATTTATACAATTAAATAAGATTTATCGGGATCTTTTGGGTAAAGTATGTAAAGACTGTTTTTTGTTCGGGTTACGGCCACATAAAACAAACGATGCAAGGCATCTTTGTTGTACCGTGTTTCGCGTTCTGAGGCAGAAGAAATATCTGTCAGGACAACCACGTTATCGGACTCAGCCCCTTTTGCTCCGTGAATAGTTGAAAGAATAATACGAGGTTCTCTTCCAAGCTTTTCTTTCTTTTTTAAAAGAGAAACGATGTATGTTTCCTGTTCATCTTTAATTAAATCAAGCGCATCTCTCCATATAACGTCCTTGTCTACGAGCAAACCGTGATGCTCCTTAAGGTCTTCGTATGTAAATGTCTCTGTATCAAATTGTCCGTGTATTGTTTTCTTCCCACGTTTTATGTGCACATCGTTACCAGACATAAACTTATATATTTTTTGTGCCGTTTTAAGATCAACACGTTCTCCTTTTCTAAGCGTCTCCCATCCTTTGATGGCCTGTAAAACAGGCTGACTTACAGAAAGATTGCCGTATTGGTCTTGAAAAAACAATCCGTGTACTCGTAGTTCATCGGCTATTTCTCTCAGCATAAAAGCACATTGGGACAGGATTAACCATTTTCCCTCTCCCATCTTTTCGTAAGGAGGAGTATACATGCGATGCACTTCTCCTTCAGAAGGTGTCGAAGAATATTCTTTAGGAAAGCGATTACCTTTTGATACCTGTTTAATTATTCTCTGAGCAATCTTGTGGGGCTCTACAGGTACGCGGTAAGATTGAGAAAGAACTTCTGCTCCGCTATCTAAATTTATAAAATGTTGAGGAGAAGCCCCCGCCCATGTAAAAATTGCCTGATCGTCATCTCCGGCGCATATCATTCTTTCTGTTTTCTTATCTAAAATTGCAGCAATGTCCCATTGAAGAGGGGACAAGTCCTGTGCCTCGTCAAGTAAAATTAAATCAAACTCTGGACAAGTCGCAACTGCATCCGTCAGGAACATCTCGAGCATGTCGGTAAAATCATATAAAGACTGACTCTTTTTAAAGTTTTCATAACTTTCTGAAACGTATTCAACTTCATGCCAATGCAGATTACCGCGCGTAGATGTATTGTATTCCGTTCTTAAGGGCACTTTCTTGACCCGTGCGCGGTGAATAAGGGACAGTATCGGACTGTTTCTTATGTATCCTCTGTCTTCAACATCCTCTGCCTCTACGCTTCCAAGAGATACAAGGCGAACCTGAGATGCAAATTGTTTAATCTCTTTATCACCAAGACAACGCATCCCTCTTTCGTCCATACAATGCTTTGAAAAACTATGAATTGTTTTAAACCAGAAAAGATCCTTTTCTGCATTTTTAAAACCAAAACGCCTGCCTGCTCTTTCTCTGGCTTCGTCACAGGCCTTGTTCGTAAAACTAAGAAAGGCAATTCTGTGGGGAGAAACTCCTTTTTCAAGAGCGTCTGACACTTTGTTTATTAACGTGGTTGTCTTTCCTGTACCTGGAGGGCCAAATATACGAAACATTAAAACGGACTCTTTTCTTGCTCATCAAACTTTTTAGGATCAATTTTTATATCTTCTTCAAAGTTAGCCGGAATACTCCACACGCGAAGCGCCTTACCTTTAACTTTTAACATCACAGGCATACCGCCTATGTCTTTAACCCTTTGGGCTACCTGATGTCTTTTATAATCGTAAAATTTGTTCTTCTTTAGATGGTCCATTAAATCTTTTATACGAAAATAGGTTAAAGACCTTTCCTCATCTGTCCACGCACGGCGAAGATAAATTTCGTCACGACTTTCTGCTTTCTGCAAATGATGAGCAAACTCTTCGAGGTATTCATAAAACTGTCCATCTATATTAGAATCCTCAGAGGCCTCCATTATCGCCCCCTCTGTCTCTAACATATTAGACAAAAGACCGTTTAATCGAGTCTCCCATTGCGGTTTGCTAATCGTAGGAGGGACAAAATTTAACTGTTCAAGACAACACTTTTGGAACTTCGCCTGAACCATAAGGCTCTCACTATCGAGCTCAACCGGATGAGAGTTAACATCTAAAAACCAAAGCGGTGGGTTACTGTTATACTTTCTCAAATTACCCATTGCCGTGTTAGTGACAAGAGATTGAACCCCAAATTTGCGTGTCGCGCATAACTCCTTGTTACAAAAGCTTTTTATAGGTTGGTCATTGCATTTATAAGTGTAATCTTTTTTCTCAAGTTGCTTGGCAACGGCGTTCATTTCATTCAAATCTAAAGGAGGGTCAAAATATTTCGCATTGTATCTGGATATTTCCTGACTCCACGATTTAGGAAATGCTTTTCTTAAGTAGACCCCAACATTAAAAAGACCGTTGTTCCGTGAGCCCTCTTCAAACCCTTGTTTAAATAGTGCCTGGAGACACGGTGGAACGTCTTTGAAATTTTCGTCAGGTTCATTTTTAATTTCAAACGCAAGGATTTCATCAGGGTCTTTTGCGTAGTGATCGTATAAATCAAAAAACTCCTGCAGGGTTCCTCCGCTTCCATCGTCTTTAATAACGTAACGAAGTCCCATCTTTTCATCGTAGTAAGGAAGATTAAGAAAATTTCCTGTGTCGCCTTTTTCTACGTTTAAAAAAACCTGTTTAGGAAAAATCTCTGAACCATTATACCCCAAAGCAGAGGCCATATCCTTAAGAGTGTCCTGCATGTCTTTAGCGGACATCCACTCCTTGCTAAATAAAAATATGTGAGCGCCCCCTGATTTACTGCGACAGACAACAAGTGGTAACTCTAAAGTCCTTATTTTTTCAACTAAAACCTTGTGGTCAAGACCAACGTATTCATCTACATCAATGCATCCCCAGACGCATTGACTCTCCTCGTTAATGGGAATAATACCAATTGCTGACCCCTTACCTGACAGATGCTCTTCCCAAAGCTCCGTGGTGCGTGGAGTACGAACAATAGAGGCTTTACCTGTTTGCTTACCGTTCTTATTACCAGACACGGCATACGTTCCGTAAGCAAGCTCCAGACCTCTAAATATATGTTTAAATTTATCTGATTCTGTGGACACAAATCACCTATCAATAAATCAGGGGTTTTTACACCCCTGATCCATCCAGAAAAGTTAAAACGGTATGTCTTGTGATTCAGCGCCTTCTTCCGTATGTTTTACGGTTACTTCGCCTTCTGCAATCGACTTTTCAAATAACCTAGCTTTCTGATAAGCTTCAGCGTTTTTCACAACGCCTTCTAAAGATATGTCCCATCCAGACCATTTACCTTTAGAGTTTTCCTCGTCAACGGTTTTCATTCTGTACACAAAAGCAAAAGAAGCAGGATCAAAACTTTCACCGTTTTTATCCTTCATTGTCTGAGACAAAATCGTTGAGAGCCATTTTTTTGACTTCTTAAGTTGTGTCGATTTCATAGAAATCAAAGCAGTCGAAGAACTGCCATCATCGTTTAACACCACAACATAATGTTGTGCCGTTTTATCTATGTAATCCCCATTACCGCCAACAACATAGTCCTTGTTATCTTCAGCACTACGTTCTGTTTTTGGTATGTTTGGATCTCCTGCAGAATACATAGCAATAGGCGCACCTGTTCCTGTGCCGCGTGAAGCCCAATGAATATACTTACTTTGGAACAATACAGGCAGTACGCGGATGCCTTCTTTTCCCGAGTAGTTTTGGTTAGTAACCGAATTGTATATATCACCTTTCTTTGCATCGTCAGGGATATCATCCATACCAGACCATATTTTTATAAAAGGAAGGGCAATATCTTCCTGACTAATGCCAGAAAGTCCTGCTCCTGCGTCTTGTGCAAATATGTCTGCGTCTAGGACGGCAACTTCGTTATTCGTGTTCGTTGTTGTTACATCTTGTTTCGCCATTATTGTTTACCTCCTTTAATAGTAGCGTGGTCAATGACCGTTACACCCATAAACTCAGGAAGGCTAACGCCCTTCTCGATCTGTTCTTTAGCCCAAGCTTTTCCCGTCATCGGGTGAACCTTAGAATCTTCCTGTACAGGCAAGTTTTCTTGCAGAGCGAGTGTCTTAAATTTTTGAGCTGTCTCATCCTCGCCCTTACCAAAATCAATTGAGACAGTATTCTTAATAATGTCGTAATGTCCGTTTTCTCTAAGATACTGCAATGCGTCTTCCTTATTTTCAACTTTTGGACGGAAAGAATATATCTTCTTAACAGAAATTTCCGCTCCGTTTTTCATTACAAACTTTTTCATGCCTGCTTCATTCATCAACTCAGGCAGGCGGTCATCTGTAAGAATACGAAGCTCCGCTTTATCTTTCTTAAGTATATCTTCACGCATTTCAATTTTCTCTTGCATATCAACAATACGTTCAGCAACAGAAGATATAGAGTTTAAATTTTCGTCTTTAATTTTAGGTGCAGAGATATCTGCATCCTCTTTCATAAAATCAGGTACTTCGACCATCGTTTTTCCTCATTCTTGGTTAAAAATTCACTGTTGTTTTCAAACAGTGTTTCATGTATATACCATAATATATAAAAAGCAAGGAGAAAATAGTGAAATATGTTTTTAAAACGGAACCTTTTAAACACCAGAGAAGAGTGTTTGAAAGATCCAAAGACCTTAGACATTATGCTCTTTTTCTTGAAATGGGAACGGGAAAAACAAAGGTGACGGTTGATAACCTGTCTTATTTGTATGAAAGCGGCAAGATAGACACAGTGCTTATTGTTGCGCCTAAAGGGGTCTATGAGAACTGGATTAAGAATGAAATCCCAAAACATATGCCTGACAGAATTGAGCCTTTTGTTGTTAAATGGCAACCTAATTTAACAAAGAAATTTAAACAAGAAATGAAAGATGTAGCGACACGAGCGGAAAGAAAAGAAGAAAAACTGCATATTCTTGTGATGAATGTAGAGGCTTTGTCTACGAAGAAAGGGATGGATGTAGCGTCTTACTATTTAAAACAGAACCCTGAAAATATGATTATTATAGACGAAAGCACGACTATTAAGAACAAAGATGCAAGTCGGACTAAATCTATTATAAAATTAGGAGAGCTTGGAAAGTACAAAAGAATCCTTACAGGCTCTCCTGTGACGAAATCTCCATTGGATTTGTTCTCTCAATGCAAGTTTTTAGACACCAATATGCTTGGTTTTGACAGTTACTATGCGTTTCGTAACCGTTATGCTGTAATGAAACGGATGTCGTTTGGCGGTAAAAGTTTTGACCAGATTATTGGATACAGGAGGATGGGAGAATTACAGGCTAAAATACACGACAACAGTTCTCGTATATTAAAAGAAGATTGTCTGGATTTACCGGATAAGCTTTACCAGAAACGCTATGTTCCGTTGAGCGCGGACCAGAAGAAAGTGTACGACCAAATGAAAACATTAGCCTTGGCTCAGATAGACAATGGGGAATTATCTACAACAACAAGTGTTTTGACGCAGATTATGCGGTTACAGCAGATATGTTGTGGTTTTCTGCCCCCTGATGATGGAGAAATAAAAGAGTTAGAGAACGGCAGAATAAAAGAATTACTGTCTATCTTAGAAGAGGTTAACGGAAAGGTTCTTATCTGGGCAACGTGGACGCATGACATTAAGAAAATAAAAAAAGCTATTGCTGAAAAGTATGGTGAAGAAAGTGTAGCGACTTTTTATGGAGAGACACCACAGGATAAACGGCAGGAAATTGTAGATAATTTTCAAAAGTACCGACATCCTCTTCGATTCTTTGTAGGGCAACCCAGAACAGGGGGATTTGGTTTGACGTTAACAGAGGCAAAAACTGTAATTTATTATTCGAACAGTTATGACCTTGAGATAAGGCTTCAATCGGAAGACAGGGCGCATCGCATAGGGCAAGAAAGTAACGTAACTTACATTGATATTGTATGCCCTGATACGGTTGATGAAAAAATTATAGATGCTTTGCAGGATAAGGTGGATCTAGCAACTAAAGTATTTGGGGAAGAAACAAGGCAGTGGCTACAAAGTTAAATACGTGTAGTCTTTTCCGTCATAAGCCATACACGATTTTCTACATCCATCAGGTTTTGTGCTGACATGAACCCATCCGTTATTAGGATTGTTGTTTTTTTCTGACCAGTATTCCAGTATTAACTGGTCATATTCAAGATTGTCTTGAATAAATTTAGCCAACTCTGGGTTTGGAATCCCTGCTATTTCTAAGTCAGCGGCTTGCCCCAAAGAGTGTTGGCTTTTTTGAGAGCCTCCTATTCGTTCATTAAGAGCCTTGGACCGATAACCGCTTGTCGGGGTAAACGGTCCGTATTTTTCTCGTATAGGTTCAAGAATTGTCTCACATAAATACTTAAGGTTTTTTATATGCGTTTCTGTTGCGGTATTATCTATATTAAAACGAAGGGCTGTTTGGCTTTTGCATAGTTCTGCAAGGGTAAAATGAGGGGATAACTTCATAGCAATTGTTCTAACCCAGATGCTATTATAATTAAAACAACAATACCCCAAAGTTTTGTGTCTAATCTGTCTAAAGTTTTTTCTACTTTAGCGTATCTAACGTGACATTCTTTTTCATGCTTTTCTAATAGTTTTAAAACATCGTCACTGTTCATCGTATTATCCTATCAAACGGTCTAATTGTTCCATTCTTGCAAGAGTCTCAGGATTAAAAGGCCCGAGGTTAGCTTGTGCTACATTCTGAGCAGGTGGGGCAGTAATAGAAGGGCGTGAAGAAATATTAAGTTGTGAAACTTTTTCTTCAGATGGTTTTCTTTTAGGAATTGGTATGTTTAATTCGCGAGTTTCTTTTCTTTTTTCTATTTCTTTTTTCTCTTGACTTACTCCTGTAGGGACAATTTTATCAGTTACAGGCGCTACAATTTCTTCTTTAATAGAAGTAATAAGCGGAATTGTTCCAATTGGAAGCCCAAAATATTTTAACAACCCGTTTTCAAAATCTTGCAATACTTTTTTTGCTTCGGTTGTTGTAGGGTTTAAATCAATAGTTTTATCTTTAAAAGGTTCCATTACTTTTGCAAATTCGTTTCCTTTTTTAGGATCAAAAATATCTTTTAATCTTTTTTCTATAAGAAACATAGGGGCATCTGAGAGAACTTCTTTACCTATATCAGAAGCCATAGCCCCTGCTTGTATGTTTCCTATACTTTGAAAAAAGTTAAAACGATTAAGAACAGACCCTATAGCTTGCAAACTAATAATTCTAGCAGTTTTTTCTTCCATTTTACTTGGATCTATATTCAAGTAATTAGAACTTAATTCTTTATAATAATTAGAAACTTTTTTTAAATTATTTAATTGTTCTTTTATTAAATTTTCTGTTTCTGGTTTAAGAAGATTTTTATTTTTTAATACATTTAAAATAGAATTTTTAGAAGATACAAAGTCTTTTTTAAAATTAGCCCCTAAATCTTTTATATTTTTTATGTCAGTATTTAAAGCAAATTCTAGCATGTTTCCTGCGTTTGAATCCCCAGGTAAACGAGCTTGAGTTAAGACTCTATCTAATAAATCTTCAACAACAAAACTAACAAAAATATCGCTCCCCTCTGGGAGTTCTTTTCCTGCGTTTGAAACAATATCAGATAATTGATTAAAGTTTTTTAAAGGAGCATCAGACCTAATTACAAAATTTATTGCATCTTCTGGTCTTTCTTTGCCTCCAACTTGTTTAAATATTTCAGAAAAAGACTCTTTATCTTTATTTCTTCTTACAATATCTGGAACAGTTTCTTGTAAAAATTTTCTTGAAGCTTCTCCACCTTTTTCTAATATATCTTTTAATTCTTCAAAAGAGGGTTGATTAAAAAAATCTCTATATTCTGTAATAAAATTTTTAACTTGTTGCGGATTAATAGTGTTTAATTTTAGATCGCCATCAAAATCTTCTATAACTTCTTTTAACCCTGCTTTATTTCTTAAATTTTCTTCCTTGATATATTTTCCAGCTATTCCTCTAAAGATATATTCTATTGCTTGGTCTAAATTTTTTATAGATTCGTCAACATTAATGCTTCTTCCGTCTTTCATAACTTTTAAAGGATTAGAATCAAAAGGGTCTTTTTTTAAAAAATTAAAAGCATTTTTTATTTGATTGTATTTTAATCTTGAAGAAGTTGCTTTACCATCAAATATATTTTCTACAAATAATTCTGGGGCAAGTTTAGGTCTTCCTGAGGGATTTCTTTGAAAAGTTTCCGTCATAAAAGTATTGCCAAAAACATCGTTCCTTGTTTTTGAAAAAACTCTAGCATCCATAAGAGCGTTTAGTTGATCTGCACTTTTTGTTTTACTTAAGGTTATAGTTGGTACAAGAGAATCGTCTAAATCTTCTAAAATAGCTTCTCCTATTGTGCTTAAAATGTTTGCATTTGTCCTGTCGCCTCTTTTTACTAAGCTTTCTGCATTTTCTCTAAAACTTTGTCTAATTTTTAATAAAGTTCCTATGTTTAATACGTTTTTAGGGTATTTTGTTACAGCAACAGCCCTGTCTTGATTTAATTGAGTAAGCTCTAAAGTGTCTTGAGCTATTTTTTTTAACCTTCCAAGTTCAGCAGACGACAAGTCAGCATATTTCCCTTTTCCTATTCTTGTGCCTTCAAAATCACCCTCACGTAATCTTTCTATTTCTTCTATAAAGTTTTTTAAACGTGGTTTACTTAACACAGGGTTTTTTGCTAGTTTAATTGGGTCCATAAGAAAACCAATAGGCTGGCCTTCCATCATAAAAAAGTCTTCTACCGTTAACTCTGGGTCGTCTTTTAACGCTTGATTGTATTTTGCTTTATCAGAAGAATTAAGTTCATTTGGATCAGTAGATTTTTCAAATTTTCTGTAAATGTCTGATTCATTTAATTGTTTGTTAATTTGAGAAATAACAGACTCTATTCTATTATCAAATCTTCTTATTTCTTTTATAAAAGATTTAGATCCTGGCTCGTCTGCCTCTCTTATTCTAATCATTAAATTTTTTAAAGGCAGTAATTGAGGAGGAAGGTCCCCTATGTCTCCTGGAAGATCATAAAAATCTTCTGAGCTTTGATTATTCGGATCAGTTATTTCTTTATACCTTCTTGTTATATTATCAGTTACAACAGGGGTTGTTTTTTCTATTTCATTCCACAATTTATTTTCTTGTTCTTTTGAAACTTTTAAAACGTCATCTAATTTATTTCTAAATATTTTGTTCATTTTAGCATCTAAATCTGGGCTGTACCCAAATTCATCTATTTGATTATCAATTTTTATTCCCTCAGGGCCTTTTATTTTTTCAACAGCTAAATCTGTTTCAGTAACTGCGTCAACTAATTCTAGTTTAAGAGTTTGCCTTAATCTGTTCTGCATTAAATCGCTTGCCGCTTGTGTTAAATTTGATGCTTCTTTTCCATTTATATTTTCTACTTGTAATGCGTTGTGCCTAAGTTGCTGTATTACAGCGCTTATGGCGTTAAGTTGATTTTTTGTTGAATCATCAAACTTTTTTGCAAAATCAGGGTCTTTTGTTTTAACTCTACGAACTAATTCTCTTTCAACTTGTATAAGAGCTGGGTTTAAAGTTACTTGCCCGGGGGAACCTATTGTTCCTTTGTTAAAACCGTCTTGAACTTCAGCAATAATTTTACCTAAATCAGTAGTTTCTCCTTCTTTTGCATTTTCTATTAATAATTTAGTTATGTATTCTCCTGTTCTTTTATCTACTTGACCTGGCAAAACTTTTTTAAATAAATTTGATGTTTTTTCTGCTGCGTATGAAGAAACATTAAGGGCTACACGAGGAATATTAACAATAGAAGTAGCTGTTTCTGAAAGTATTCTTGGAAGTGTTTCTCCCGGCCAATTTTTTTCTGCAATATAAGCTCCGGGAGCCGCGGAAGCTCCAACAGCAATCTCGGCCCTAACAAAAGGGTCACTAAGTTTTAACCCACCAGGGCCTGTAAGTTTTGCAGGAATTGTTCTACCGCCTACAAGCGGAACAGCTTTAGGAATAGCAACGTCTTTTGGTCCAACTCTTGCTGCTTTTCCCATTGTTTCTAATCCCTTAGTAACAACATTTTTAGCCTTACTTCCTCCCCCGTAAATTTTTTCAAATAAATTAGATTTTCCCGCAGATTGATTTATTCTTTTAAAAAAAGGAACATTTTTTCCTGTTTTCCTAATAAATGCTTCTCTTGCTGGATTTATTGCATTTCTTAAGGCAGTAACGCCATTACTTACAGACGCATCCATTATTTCTTTTGCCGGAAGTTTAGTCGCAAGAGCTTTAATTGTTGGAGTAGCAGTTATAACAGCAGCAAAAGTATCCGCTGCATTTGCTGCCGCTTGGTCCGAACCCGGCATAAAAGGGTCTTCTGGAAGAATAACTCCTTCAGCAATTTTAGTACCAGTTAAAGCTGTTAATCCTCCCCCTAAAAAACCTCCCGCGGCTAAAAGCCCTTTAATTACAAAAGCTGTAGGGGGCAAAGGAGCTCCTATAGCAAGTCCTGCTCTTCCCCCTCTTTTTGCTCCTTGCCAAAAAGCAGCGCCTTCTACAAGCGCTCTTGCAAGCCTTCCTTTGTCTATAAAATTAAAAAATTTATCGTCAGCATCTCTTTTACGTATTGATGTTGACTCTTCTATTATATCTTCAGGAGAATACGTTCCATGTATTTTAGTTTTTATTTGTTCCGGGGTAAATCCTTGAAGAAACAGTAAATCATTTGCTATAACTTCTTTAGCAACTTTGTCGCTTAAGGGTCTTTCTTCATTATTTCTAAGGTTTCCATATATTTTTTTAACGTCATATTTTTTGTTCATTTTCTGATTTATTACATCAGGGTTTAAATTTTGAAACTCTAAAAATTGATCTTGAAGAAGTTGTTCATTATAATCGGACATTTTTAACCTTTCTTTTAATTATCTTCAGTAAACAAAGGATAAATTTTATTACCGGAACCTGCTTGTTCTCTTAATGGTGGGTTTGTAGAAGGGCCGTAAATAAATAAATCTGAAACTCCTTTATAAGAAGAAATTATAGTATTTACCGTATCTATAGTTGCTTGTATTTCCGCTGCATCATCTTCTTCTCTATTTAATTGTTGCCTTCTAACAAGACCATCTTTTATAGTTATAAAGAAAGGAAGAGTTTTATTATTTATTTCTTCTGCAACTGTTTCTGGGCTTTTAAATAAACCAACCTCACCGGGAAGAGCTTTTTCAAATTTTTCTATCACTCCTTTACCACCGCCTTCTCCACGGTCTACAATTACACTTCTTGCGCTTGATATAAAAGCGTTAGCACTTGTAGCTAAACCGCCTAAAGTATCATTAATTTCTTTTGGATCGTCAAACTTCCTACCTCCCCCTAAAAATTCAGATATTACATTAGCTGAAGATGCAATTCCTATTGCAACCCCCGAAGCTGGAAGATTGTTTGCATTTTTTTCCATATTTTTTACAGCTTGCATTAATGCAGTTTTAGATATATCCGGCGTTGTTCTTAACCTAGGTTGAAACGTTTTGCCTTTACGATCTGGTGTATATTCTAGGTCTAATTCATCTGTAACAGTTTTTATTAAAGAAGAACTAACTTGACCCCCGCTTTCTATACGTTCTTTTATTGCGTTAATGTCTGCTCGACTCATTAATCCAGGTCTAGTTACTTGGACATTATTTTCGATTGTTGTTGTTGGTTTTGTTTTGTCTAACAAAGCCCTTCCAAAAAGATCTGTTGCAGTATTTGTGTCTCCTGAAGCATACATTTTCCTAATATCTAGATTAGAAAGTAACGCTCTCTCCCTTTCTTGCATTGTCGGCGCTAAATTTTCATACCAGTTTCTAAACCCAGCATCGTTTATTACTTTATTACCAGTCTCTGTAAATATATTAAGGCTACCGTATTCAAGCCGTAATTCCGCAGCTGCTAATCTAAGTTTGTCATACTCAAGTGCTTGTGAAATATCTAACAACTCTTTAGACGTTCTATCTTTTAATCCTTGCAGTGTTATCTGTCCATCAATCCCTAGTTCAGTTAAATCTTTCTCAAGAGCCATTTTTTCTCTGGCAAGTATCCGTGCTTGTTCTAATTGTTGTTCGTCAAGACCTAATTTTGCAAAGAACTGTTCATCTGCTTGTTCTAATTGCTTTCTATCAAGGTTTATAGATGCAGCAAATTGTCTTTGTTGTTGCTCTAATCTTCCGGCTTGCAAGTACTTCTCTGCAAGAGTTTTTTGACTTAACAATGCAGATTTATTGTTATAATCAGTATTCATATTTTTTTCGGTATACCCTTGTAAGGAGCTGTCACGCTCTAATGTGTTTTCATGCATTACCGCTATTTTTGTTTGTTCTTGCTCTCCTATTAACACTTGCAGTTTTTGTCTTGCGTCATTAAGCATTTGCGTTTTGTTAAGGTCGGTGCTACTCCTTAATTCTGCTATATATTGTTGTAATGCATTTACATCATTAGCTAGTCTTGTTTGATGGTCCTGTGCGCTTTCTTGTACTTTTTTAGCTATATTTGCTTGAAACTCTGTTAAGCCTGTTGCAAACATATTACTAAGAGTTGCTGTCCTTTCTGCTCCTTTTTGCTTTCTTATATCTTTTTGTTCCTCTTGATAAAGTCCTGACGCAGTTTGAAGCGCCCCCATACGTGCAGCGCGGTCAGCTTCTGATGCTTGGCCTGCTATAGCAGTAATTTCTCCCGGCACAGGAGCAAAAGCACCTGCTAAATCACTAAGAAAATTTGCGCCAGGTTGGCGTGACCCTTGTGCAAGTCTTAATCCCGCCCCTCCAATAGAAGCCAATGCTTGAGCTTTTGCGACATCTTTATCAGGTTGCCCTATTCCTGTTTGAAAAGTAGGTAAAAGATTTGCATAAATATCTTGAAAAGTCCTTTCTTTTAAATCTGTCATTGGTTCTATGTTAGGCGCATCTGGTCTAAAAGAACCAAAAGCACTACCTTTTTGCATTTTACGAACCATACCACCCTCTGCCATTTGCACAGGTTCTTCAGGTTGTCCTGCCATAAGCATAGACCCAACACCACCTGCCATATCTGTTGGCATACCACTTTCATCTTCCATAGCAATATCAGCTTCGCCCTGCATTAACGCATCTAATCCACCTTGAGCCTCTACGATAGCCATAGTCGGTTGAACCAAGGTCAATACAGAATCTGGGGTTTGCTCTGCATCAGGCTCCCCGACAAGTCCTGCAAGCTCGTCTCTGCGCCCTTCTACAGGAATTTCATCACCACGAATTGCGTTCATTAACTGTTCATAATCTTGTGCGGAATCCACTTGAGACAAGATACCAGAAACAAGCTCATCTCCTTCTTGTCTTTGTGCTTCTGCCATAACCTCTTCTGGACCGGGGGCCATGGGCATTTCAGCAGGGGGCATCATCTGTTGGGGTGGAGGAGCCATCATCTGTTGGGGTGGAGGAGCCATTGGTTGTTGAGGAACCATACCACCTTGTTGCATAAACATTTTTCGTTTTAATGGATTCATGTTACGTGTTCCCTTATCCTGAACCAAATAAACCAAGGTTTTTAGCGCCAGCGGCTGCACTTAATCCGGCAATTCCCAACCCTGCTACTTGTTGGAACGGAGAAGGGGAGAAAGTCGGTGTTTGTGTCACTGTTTGCTGACTAGACGGTATACCTTTGTATATGTCACTTAAGAACTGCAACTGTTGATATGGATACTGTTGTTGTTGAAGCTCTGTTTGGCGTGTTGCATCCAGAGCAGATTGACCAATACCACGTTGCAATGTACCTAAATTCATAAGAGTACTTATATCTTGGTTGCTAAGACTTTGTAACTGTTGCCCTAACCCTGCCTGCACTCCGCCTAACCCTGAAAGTTGTTGTCCTATTCCTGCAATACCTCCTGCAAGACCAGAAGCTAATCCTGCCTGACGCGCCGCTAAATCAGAACGGGCAAGCCCTGCCTGTTGTAACGCTCCTGCTCTTTGGAACCCTATATTACTTAGTCCCTGACCTGAAGCCAATCTTCTGTTTTGCTCTTCCTGAAAAGCTTGTTGTGCTTGTTGCGAGGCTCTTCCATAGTCTTGAGCGTAGGCTTCTCCAATAGCTCTGGCACGTTGTCCCTCTAATTCTGCATCCATAATGTCGCGTCTTGAACCGGAAAAAGCTCCCGAAGAAACAGCTTGAGCGTCTTGACGGTTTTGTGCCTGGTCAAATTGACGATTAATAGCGGCTTCAACATATTGTTGATACGGACTTTGAAACTGTGTGACACTTGAAGGGTCAAACTGTGCTTGTTGTGCCTGACGAATAGAAGCAATACCAGACTCTAGTTCAGGTGTTGCTCCTGCAGTTGGTAAAAGCTGTTCATAGCCTGTTTGAAGTTGTTGTTCTGACGGTTCCATAATGTCAAAGGCGCGTGTGCCACGGCCAAGTGTTCCTCTTGCCTGACCATATGTCCGTCCTGCTTCTCCTAATAAGTCTTGTGCATTTTGTAAGTAAGGAAGATAAGACCCTATACCTACCTCGGCTAAGTCCATTGCCTGCATTTCCTGCGGGGATAACCCTGCAACTTTAAATCCCGGCGGTAAAACGCGATCTGACTGACGACTTGCAACAAGCGCCTGTACATCATCTAAAAGCGCTCTTCTATACGCCGCAAATTGGGGATCTTCTTTTACCGTAGTGGTTTGTTGGACAACATCTGTAGCCATTATGCAACTCCCTCAAATTTTTTCATTAGACCGTACATTGTTTTAATACCGTCTTTGTACCCTCCGCCTGCAAGTTTACCCACACCTTCTACTGCATCTTTAGTAAAAACAAACTCACCAGGCATAAGATCTGCAGCAACAATATCACGTTCTACGCCAAGAGGACCGGGAACTTCTCCCGTTCTCCGTGGTCCGTATACTTGTCCACCCGTTTCCATTTTTTGAGCAGCTCCTTCTTCAATGCCTTGCCTAAAACTGGCAACAGGGTCGGCAACTCTTGGAAGATTAGCCCTTGCAGAAGCAAGTCGTTCTGACGCAAGTTGCTGTGCTTGTTGTCTACGAACTATGTCGTCTTCAATTGCAGGGTTTTCTTGATAAAAAGGTGAATAATACGCATACCCTCCTGTTTCAACATTGCTTGGCGCTGTAATTGTATTGCCTACTGTAGCAGGGGGAAGTGGAGGTGGAGGCGGTGGAGAGGGTTTTTGACGCGCTATTAGTTGTTCTATATCTGATTCAGAAAGACCTAATTCTAACAAAGCTTCCCTATCAATATTAGGAAAGCTACCTTGCGCTGACATAGCTTGATTAGCTGTCATGTTATTTTGTGCGTTTGCGACATTTTGTGCATTTTGTTGTGTGTTAAACACACCTAATTGATTTCGCATAGCTTCTGCAATACGAGAGGCAGAAGCACTGTATAAATTGTTTGGATCTGAAGCTCTACTTTCTTGTACACCAAGGTCAGCCCTTAATCTGCTTTCGTTAGCTGTTTGATAAGGAAGACTACCAATTGTAGAAATTAATCGGTTTTCAAAATCACCAAAAAGAGGGGAAGAAACAAATTGACTTTCTGTCATAGGATTAGGGCCTGTAGTAGCTTTTCTGTACTCCTGTGCGTACAATTCATTAAGACGATCTAGTTGTCCTGAAGGACTAAGCGTAGGGTCTATGTCAAATATACCCCCTCCTGTCTGCATTTTGCGTACTGGAAGAAGGGACGCTAACCCGCCATCTCTGCCATAAGCTCTTCCGGGACGGACAATCGGGTCATAAGGTCTTCTTGTTGTAGGAAAGTCTTGGAAATTAACTCTAAGAGCCGCAATTTGTTCTGGTGTTGGGTCGCCGTAAATGTCCCCCGGATTATCCCCATAACCTCCACCACCCATAAGAGCAGCACCGCCTAAAGTTGCTCCTGCTGCAGGAAGAGCAGCTCTAAGTGCGCCCATTTTTGTAGGGATTAAATTTCCAAATTCATCCAATCTAAGGCCTTGCCCCCGCGTTGTAAAAGGAGTGGCATATGCTTTTATTTTGTCAACAAGACCAACTTCTGATTTAGGTATTACTTTTAAAAAATCTGCTGACGTTAATACTTCTGGATTTACGGCTCCTTCTGCTGCGGCTTGTGCAATTGATTTTTGTATAAAATCACTTTGTGTTGCTTTTGCTGCTTCTGCTGCTGCTGCTGTTTCTGCTGTTTTTGTTGCCGCTTCTCTTGTTGCTGCTGTTGCTACGTCTCCTGGTGGTAAACTTTGAAAAGGAAGTCTGTCTGCAGTTAAAACCCCCTTACCAAATCCTGCGTCTAATCCAGCCGTTAACCCTGATATTGCGCCAGAAGTTAAAGATTCTTTTAAATTTCCACCTGTTAGCGCAGTTCCGGCTGCACCACCTGCTCCAGCAGCTAACCCTGTCGCTATTGGACCTAATTGAGCAGCAGTGGTTGCAGCGGTTAATCCACTAGCAGCAAGCGCCGCTGGCCCAAAGTATGCCAAGGCAACAGGAAGAGCAATTTTTGCTATTTTTTTCAGGCTTTTAAATAATTTTTTAAAGAAAAACTCAGGTAACCCTGTTTCGGGGTTGATGGAGTTTAATTCGTTACCAACGATATAACGCTCTGGCTCATAGCCCATTTCTCCAATTTGAGCAAAAAGCATGTCCTTAAGTTGTGGATTAGCGTTCAAAACGTCCATCGGTATGACAGTATCGCCTTCAGATGCGTGGACCACGTATATGTCACCCTCACGCCCCATTGCGGCAAGTTTATCTGTCATCTCCGTCATTGAAGCAATACCACCTTCAGGAACCATAGGCGCTTCTTCTGCACCAACAAACGAAGCAATACCACCTTCGGGCATAACAACTTCTTCGGTTTGTTCCATCATCATTTCGGGAGGGGGCATAGGAGAAGGTTCTCCTCCTTGCATTTGTTCCATCATCATTGTCATTTCTTCATTAGGCATACCAATATTCCATTAATTATTGAAAAGCACGTTTAATCGTGTGGCGTGGAGCTTGGTGTCCTACGAAACCTTGATAGTTTAACAAAAACAATAGCTATCGTCTACCGTCTGAGCGTATTTCTACGCGAGGCGTTCCTAAACGCCATTGATTCTGAATGTCTGAATTAGACACTTTAATTGCAAAAGAACGCCCACGCAAGCGTACATCCGCTTCCTGCGTAAACTGTTCTACAACTGTACTCGACCCTGCGGCACTTTGCGTTACTGTGCTGTCATCTGATTGCAAGTATGTTCCTCCGGGATTATTGCGTGTCTGTAACGTAAATGTCACAGCAGGGCTGTTGGACGTTGACCCGTCAAACGTAATGTCTGGTATAAGTTTAGAAACAAAAACAAACCTTTCCCCCTCACCAATATCAATCTGAGAACTTTCAATATGCGCTTCAATCGCAGAAGCAGGCGTTGTTGAGCCATCATCTAATTCAAACTCTTGGTAATAAAGGTAGTTATCTCCTGCCGCTATTGGATAGGTAAGAATACCTCTGTCTACCCACGCAGTTCGAGACAGATTACCATACGACCAAACATTTTCTTCGTAGTTAAATATAACGTATTTGTCTATTTCAGAGCTACTTGCGGAGCAATAAAACCACCAAATCTCCCCATAAGAACTGTTAAGAGCAGAGAAAACTTTAAGTCCTTGGCCAAGATTAAAATCATTAAATACATAAGATTTAACACTGCACGGAAGTTTTTTAACGCCTCCATCGTAAACATAAAACTCCTGATCGCCCATCCAAAACACCGTATCATCCACTGCTTTAACTGCCATTGGACCAATAACGGTTGTATTTCCTGAAATTTGTCGAATACCAAAAGTAAAAGGAGGACCTAAAAACTGCATTGCATGTACAGAATTGTCCGTAAATACGATAACTTGTTGTTTTGTTTCTACAGCACAGATAATTTCGGAGCCAGAGCCTACTCTAAGACTTCCTGCTGTGTTTGTTGTAGAAGCTGTCCACGTTGTCAAACTTTCCTGATCTGAAAAACGAATAAGCAAAGGATCTTGTGTCCCGATTGCTGTTTCAGGGTCGCACCCAAAGGCAATAACATGCCTATCAACATCACTGACCATAATCTGTTTTGCAATTGTAGGTGTTTTAGCGTCAGAACTTTCGTCAGATAAAGCAACGGCTCTTACAAAACTAGAAGAACTATCGCTTCTGTCCCAATAGTAAATACCACCGTCCCGCACATTCATTAACAAGTCTTCCCCGAAGTTATCATGGCTCCATAATCTTAATGTAGCACCTGCGGCTAGTAGGCTAGAAGCAGAACCCCAAGTACCACGACCCCACGTTCCTGCACCCCAACCTGTTCCTGCAACAGAGCTATCAAGTCCTATATTTATTTGGTATTTACCAACGGTAGATCCTCCTCCATTACCAGAATCACTACTGTTAGCTGTTGCTGTTGCTGTAAATTTATAACTGTTATCATTAACTATATCTGTAATCTCATACTCTTGATTTAAAACAGATGCTGTAATATTTCCACCTAAAGTCGCTGCCCCACTAAAAGTTACAAAATCTCCTTGAATTGCTCCGTGGTCCGTGTCTGATGCTGTAATAACAGCAGAACCATTAGTCGCAGCAAAGGTTACATCACCTGCACTTGTTGTTAATCTAAGAGGAGTAACGTCATTAAACGAACCCCCTTCTTCGATATAGTATTTTAAGTTAGTCCCGACACCCATAAACTGTGTACCATCAAGCACGACCCAAGGATGTAAGGCTCTGCATGTTCCTTGAAACGTGTTGCCTGATACTTTATACCAACCGCCTATTTTTTCAGGAACACCGTAACGAAATCTAATTTTATCACAGTCAAACCAACCCCCTTCGTTCGTATAAGACGTTGTTTCACGATTAATTCCGGGTCTAAATTGCAATTTAGTCAATGGCATAATAAGCAACCTCATTACTCTGAACAAAAATAAAACCAAACAAAAAGACTACAAAAGCAAAAACACTAACTATTAAAGTAGCCATACCAATATCTCTCCACATCTGTCTGCGTTTTTCTTCTTGAATATATTGTTCTTTTAAT
>Ga0080013_1000444_pt1 | contig 58658 bp, 59 predicted proteins | sample ETNvirenome_6_85_FD_69236 | JGI IMG/M metagenome (GOLD analysis project Ga0080013, IMG submission 69236) | Marine viral communities from the Pacific Ocean - ETNP_6_85 (SPADES assembly) (version 2) | ecosystem: Environmental > Aquatic > Marine > Oceanic | place: Pacific Ocean | collected 2013-06-19 | reverse complement strand
AAGTTCTCTTTGAAATTGAGAAAACAGGATCGGTTGGTAAACCATTCCGGGCTGATTCTTCCGCACCTAGAATTCATTCTATACAAGACTCTGATCTTACCACTATGATTAGCCATTACAAATCTCCATTATTTCCAGTAATTATAGATGCCCTTGTTGACCTCGTATTTAGCAAACTTACATGGGGTTCTATTGGGTTGTTCTTTTGCCCACTCCCACATAAGAGCGAGTCCCGTTCTCATATCCGTCTTGTCTTCATAGTCAAGGAGATCGACCGATTTCTGGTGGGTGGACCACGCTTCATGGACCTCATGTCTCTTTTCTAGGAAGGTCTTGCTTCCATCACCACCAATTACATCCAAGAGAACGTCACACGTTTCCTCGATGGAGTACTCCTTGGTTCCTCCGAGATTGATGATCTCCTTGGATGCACGGTCATCCGTTGCTGCTTTCCACAAAGGTTCCAGACAATCATCAATGTAACTGAATGCTCTCTTCTGGGTTCCGTCACCAAAGATGGTCATTGGATTTCCGTTGGTGTGTTGGCGCATCCAAATTCCAATGACATTTCGATACTTATCCCAGATGTTCTGTTTGATACCATAGACATTGTGGGGACGAAGGATGCACCAATCGAGGTTGTGTTGTTGTCCTGCTATCTCGATGTCCATTTCACAGGCAGACTTCGCTACCCCATAGGGATCGATAGGTTGTCTACTCATATCCTCTTTGAATGGTGGAGTCCCTTCCCCATACACCGCCATACTAGACGTAAATACCAGACGTTTTACGTTGTGGTTGATACAGTTGTTGATCACGTTGGCAGTTGCCATCAAGTTGTTCTGGTAGTTGAACGAGCGTATGAACGGACTCAACCCTTCTGCTGCATAGGCAGCGAAGTGATACACATAGTCTATGTCATTCTTCTCGAAGATGTCAGATAGGTCGGGACTCTCCACCTTGGTGTGGTAGAACGTCACGTTTTCGTTGACATTAGATTCGTAACCGCCGCTCAAATCATCTACACCAATCACTCTACATTCCGGCTTGTTCTCGATGATCCAGTCTGCCATTCGAGAACCTAACAGACCCGCAACACCTGTTATCAATATATTCATATACCTTCTCCACACGAATGATATCCATCAAAAACTTTCATTCCGTGGAATCCAAACAGTTCGTCCCTATTAGACCATCCATTGTCGAATATCTCTTTGATGTTCTGCTGTCCCAGACCAAACTTCTTTGCTAGTTCTAATGGTGCGTATTTGATTCCCTGTTGTAGCATATAAGGTTTGGCATATGGTATGCCACAAAGAAAATAATCCTCGTTCACACCCACAGAAGCATGTTCTCTGGTGTATGGAAGAGGAAGAGTCGATGCAACATCGAGAAATTTCTTGCTTCTCATACTAAAACCCCCACAACCAACGGCATCTTCTTCTCTGCCGAAGCACAAATTGTTGAGAGTAAAATCGTCTTCTAACCAAGGTGGTCCGATATAGTCGTAGTCGAGAAACTCATCTCTCCACGCAGAGCCATTTAGGACAAAACCGTCCTCCTGAACATATAGCATATGAGAAGTGTTGATGTGTGTATGCATCTTTGTGCATAAGTAGATGTTGAAATCTGGGTAGTCCATCTTGTCGATGTGATGGATTCGTACACCATCAAGTTCAACCAAATCTTTGTCTGCTGTTATGAGAACCTTATCGCCATATGATATCTTCTCCGAGCAAGTGTCGAATATCTTGATGTAGTCATTGGTACCGGTTCCAACTCCATCTATAGCAGCAAGAGTTACGTTCGGTAACTGAATCATGGAGAATCTATTCTGAAAGAAATGCTATGGTCTTCCGTGATATGTCCCTCGTCAATATTGAACGCTGTTTCTATGGCAGTTCTAACACCAAAATTGTCCACATCATGGAAAGCAATAAATCCTCCCGGTCGTACTTTGGGCTTCCAACTAGAAATGTCCTTCAATACGCTCTCGTGTAGATGACATCCGTCTACATAAACAAAATCGATTGTGCCATCGGCAAACCCGTAGGAGGCCTCCTCGGAAGACATTCTGAGATGCTTGATGGTCTTGTATGGTTTGGTATTCTCGATGAACTTCTCATATATTTCGGCAACCAAAGCAGGATCAAACAAACCATCTGAGTTGTGGTCTAAACTGTAAGGATCAATTGCAAATATCGTTTCTGTGAGGGGGAAGTGTTTTGCAAACTGGATTGTCGATTCTCCTAAGTAGGAGCCAATTTCACACACCAAACGGACTTCGGTTTGTTCTTGTATATGATGGCACATATCTACAAGACCCCCAATCAAGGAATCTTCATCTCTCATCTTTTTCATGTCATTTCCTTTACACTAAATTTGTGGTACGAATCTACTCGTTGGGTAAGAGGCATTCCGGGGAAGTGAAGAACAAACGATGTACCATCCTCATACTCTCCATCAGGATTTGGATCCATTCGGTCTTTATACAACTCATACTTGTAAGCATTCAATCTCTTTTGTGGTTTGATCCAGTCAATTATATCTGGTCGTTGCTCAAATATTTTAGTTAGAACAAGAGCGTCCGGGAATGGGTGTTGTAGTCGGGGACCATCATTGATAATAACTTCTAGTATCTTATGTGAAACAGGATCGTTCTTGATCAGAAACACTCCGGTGTTTAGATACTCTTGATCGATTGCGGCTACAAATATCTTGTTGTTGTCCTCTGGAATGAAGTCTTGAATTTTGGTTTCGTGGTTTACTATAAAGGCGTCAGCGTCGATCCAAAACACCCATTTGTAATCATCCAACAACTCCTTCAACAAATGAAACTTATGAAAAAAATAATGAGATCTCATTGGTTCGCACTCACACCTAAACGAATATCCATGCTTGTCTGCATATTCCTTGTTCTTGGACTTTGACAGAGGACCAAGACCACAATCTTCATACGCATTGTCATATGAACTTAGGATTAGAATATCTTTGTTTTTCGTACTCATTTCGATGAATTTTGGGTGGTGTGTTCTAGTGGGAGTAACACCAGATATCCCTGATGTTCCCTGAATCTCAAAATCTGATGCGTATCAGAAAACATATCTTCCACAAACGAAATCGAAGATCTAAGACCTAATTCAACTTGCACTTTTAGTTCCTTGTGTGTCCACACTTGATGTTGATAATCGCCATCTTCATAAAGTTGCAAGTCATCTATAATGAACACATCATTCGAGCAGTTCCGATTGTTGGTTAGTATTTCGAGTTCTTGTTTCAATGGAAGAGAGTCTTCTTTATATTGTCTCATCGAGTCTTCGTATGACATTTTGTGGAAGTCTGCGCCAGGAAAGTGAGCATCCAAAAAGAACATTACCGAATCAAACTTCTCTAGTCGGGGAACGATACCCTCCAATGCCACTGTCGATAAGTCGTTGACGAATGTGATCCTATCATCACTTCCCAGTCTTGACTTAGCATCTTCAATCAATGCGTCATCAATGTCAACAGTATAAAATTCTTTCATTTCGTTTTGTAGAGCATACTCCAAAGAGACTGCCAATCCAGTTCCGGTTTCTACATACGCTTCACACCCAAAGTCCGATATCATCTTACTGATGTCAAATGCTGTTATTTGTCCCATGCTCAAATTCCCTTATATGCGGGCAAGATTTTTTCTTCTCGAAGATTGCTCGATGTTGTTTCGTTCACTTGACTCTTGATTCTAAATCTGTTGTCGTTTGTCTTGTATACCAATCGTGCTAGTGTAATGAACTCGGTGCTGAAACTTTTCTCGGACTCCATGACTCGAAGCCTATCTTCAATTTCCCATAATTGCCTGTTCACATCAAGCAGTTCGTCAACCAAAGAATCATCCACACCAAGAGACACCACAGATTCGCTGACAGCATCCAACTCTCTCTTGATGTTGGTATGTTTGTCGCTACCCTGCACACAGTTCTCTGATTTCAATATCAGTATTGTGTACTTGTCTACGATTTCGCCATTAGAAACTTCTATCTTCATTTTATAATATCTCCAATTATCTAGTTTGGTCGTAGGGATACCATAGCAGTTCTTCCTCATCAGAAGAAATTGAGTTGGAGTCTGTATTTGGATATTTCTTTTTGTAATGATCAATCATCTCATCAATCATCGATTCAAATGTGTATTCTGCTTCCCATCCAGTTTTGGTTTTCAATCTAGAACAGTCACCCTTTAGATATCTGGTTTCTTCGGGACGCATGTAATCTGGATTTTGTGTGACGTAATCTTTATAGTTTAGACCGAGTTGACCGAAAACATAATCACACAAATACTCAACCGTATTTGTCTTGCCAGTAGCACACACATAATCATTTGGTTCATCTTGTTGTAACATCATCCACATTGCTTTTACATAATCCTTGGCATGTCCCCAATCCCTTGAAGAATTCAAACTTCCCATAGGCAAATTGGTTTCGAGTCCCTTGGATATTTTTACTGCTTCTCTTACCACCTTGGATGTAACAAATTCACTTCCCCGTCTTGGGGATTCGTGGTTGAACAAAATACCATTGCTGATATGTAGACCATATGCAGTTCTGTAGTTTACGCAAATGTTATGAGCGAATACCTTCGCACACGCATAAGGATTTGCCGGATGCAAAGGGGTTGTTTCTCTTTGAAATCCGTCTTCATCTTCTGAATTACCAAACATCTCTGATGTTCCTGCTTGATACAATTTTGCATTTGGTGCATAATTTCTCATTGCTTCTAACAGGTTCAGTGTTCCTATGGCTACAATATTTGCTGTGACAATTGGATTTTCGTAACTTACTTTGACATGACTCTGAGCCGCCAGATTGTAAATTTCGTGGGGTTTCGCTTTAATAATAGCGGCTTGTAACGAAGTCAAATCTGTCATGTCACCATAAATCAAACGAACTTGATCCTTGACATCGTTGATACGAGCCAAATTGACTTCCTGCGAAGATTGCCTTCGTATCAGACCATACACTTCATAGTTATTATTAAGCAATAACTCTGTCAAGTACGAACCATCTTGACCCGAAATTCCTGTTATCAACGCTCTCTTTTTCATCATATAAATGCCCTATCATCAAAAACTTCTATCTTCACTTGAAGTATGTCCAGTTTGAATTTCGATATACCAAGGAAGTTAATCGCCCCGGAGGTTCGTGAATACGACCATACATGAATATATATGGGGTTTGTGCAAAGATGTCAACAAGAAAGCACAGAGACGTTTCGATGGTATGAATTTCCTTCGCCTGCTCAACCACTCCAATCCAATCAAACAAGCAGATTCCATTTTCTAAATCTTTCTCGTATGACATCTCCACCACGGGGTGGTCGGTTTGGTTGGTATGTGTGGAAATGTCTCTTGTGATGTGGTTTGGGGGCGTTCCATATGTAATGTTAGTTAGGGTGTAATCAACATCCCTATCGATACCATAGACCTCAAACACCCGATCTTCTCTGTCCTTGTCCCTTTCAAAGTTGATATGCGTATGCCAATTTGTCACGGGGATGTCTAGCAGGAAGTACTTGCTAGGCATCACTGGGGAAAGAGGAAGATGTAGATCAGAGTATTGCAATGATAGATATAAATCCTCTCCTAATTTTGTTGTGGTGATAGAAGAACGAATCCGCTGCATAAACTGAGAAGACATCGACCCTTGGATCTGCGTGAATTTCCTCGATCTCATCAACCCAATCAGATCGTTGATTTTGATGTTCTTGGTTTGATCAAGTCTGGTCTTGCCTTCATTGATGCCTGCAAGGAGTCGAATTGAGGGGTCGTGCTTGATGTTATCTGAATCTAGGATGAAAAATAATTCTTTCATTGGGTATTCTCCCGTTTCTGGTACCCAACGCAAACCATCTTTGCGTATGCTTCTACTTATCATCTCATAATAGACACCTTTCACCGGATATACAACTTCGTATCCACGATCAATCATGTGGTCAACGATAGGCTGAATCCAGATGATATCTCCCAAACCTCCGGGTTGATTAATCACGCAGACTGGCATAGAAGACGCTCCTTCACGTTACTAAACACCACATCATCTGCCATCGGATGATTTATACATCGTTCTAGGTTGTCTTGTATGGCGTCCTTGCGGGAGTGGTAGTCTTTCTCGCTCAGATTACACACCTGCCCTACGCTGTCAAGCAGAATGATTCCGTCCATGTTGAAGTAGTCACCGATGTCGGGACTTCCGTGATACACGGGGACGGTTCCTGTAGCAAAGCAATTCATAATCTTCTCTGTGAAGTATGTGGAATATGACTCGTTCTCAATCACCACCGAGAACATATATGGACAGAGAGCCTCCTCAACTTTGTTCACCGGACGAAGGAATCTGCCAAACAGATCAAGATGCTTCTTCAGTTCGTTTGCCCAAGAGTTACGCACTAGATGACCAGAACATTGTGCCTTGCCAGAGCAGAGCATAGATGTCATCCGGGACTTCTCGTAGATTTTAGGTTCCTCTATCCACGAAAGATTGGCAGCATTTGGTGCATACCCAATTTGGATATTCTTCTTGATGATGTCCCGACAGTGGGTCAACACTAAGTCATATGCATTCACGAACTCTTTGTGGTTGTCGTAGAGATCGAAATGCTGCTTTCTAGTGATGCTCCTCGACTCACTAAGCCACAGAACTTTCTTCTTGTCGCCTGTGTAATCAAAACCTCCCCGGTGATCATAATCCATAAACACAATTACCTCTGCTTCTGGATCATCTTCATTGACCCAAATGTGTTCCTTGGGATGATGACCCATACACGAAGAAATATCGTGACTGAATGGAGATCCGCTCGTTTGAATTTTGATCATCTGTCATTCCTCACATATAGTGCATCACCCCACAGCATTCCAGCCCAATTTGTCTCGACACGCTTCATGTCAAATCCTTTTAGGAAATCGTCCAATTCTCGAATCATCGCACAATCCTCATAGACCTCTGCCCGGTTCACCTCAGTCATCACATAGTCCACATTCTCTAGATGTTCTGTGCTTCCCTTGAGAACTTCGAGTTCATATCCCTGCACATCCATATTGATGAAGTTATATTCCTTGGGATTATCTAACTCCTGTACCAACTGATCTATAGTAGACAACTCAACCTCGATGGTGCCGGTGAATTGGATGTGTGGATATTGGTTGAGGTGAAGTACAGGCTTCAGCAGAGAACTAGACTGTCCTGTATTTGCCGTTTCTGTATACATTGTTGCTGTGGTTCCTAGATTGTCTTTGCTTCCCACCGCACACTTGAACAATCGAATACAATCGTCAGATCCAAATTTTTCTTCTAGTATCCGTTGACATTCTGGTTGGGGTTCAACCATAGCAATCTTGCTGATACCACGACGTTTGTAATCCTCAACTTCTTGTCCATGATGTGCGCCAACATGAAGAACACCAGATATCGCCATACGATACTTATCGACTAGACTGTCAAAATCCAGTAACATATCTAACCCTTTCTTCAATCATATAACTTTCCATCCTTCGGGGTACAAATCATTAATGTTATAGTGAGCATACAGAGGACCAAACCAAGTGGCTGGAGCGACTACCGATCCACCCTTTGTGTTCAACCACGCACCCCACCAACTGAATGTACTGTTGGCAATAATACAATGATCACACAGACTGATGATGCACATATCAATCGCTTGACTAGTGTCTTCGACATAATAGGCATCAGGAAGTTCCCAGTTCTCTTTCACCCACCCAATATCATCCGACACCACGATGATCTTCCCTTCACAGAAGTCCTCATACGCCTGCATATAATACGAGCGGGGGCATAGGGGGTGACAATCTGGAATTTGTGTGTAGTCGCCGCGGCGAACGTGCATCACAGTCGATGGAAACAAACCATCCTCTGTTGCCGATTGGATGTGATGCATTGCCATACCCATAACATCAGGACCAAACCGAAACTCTTCTCTGATCTGATCTTCGATGTGAGTGAAGTATTTTTCAGACTGGAAGTAGCCTCGGAGATCGGTGTTGTCCGGGATATCATAAAAGTCGGGGGTATATTCGAAAATCTTCTGTTCGACCGAGTGGTCTGGGAAGAACGAAGTACTATCCCGAAACTTGGACATATGCGGAAATACATCAAGCAACTCAAGACGTTCTGGTCCAACCAAGTTATTGACCGTCACAGAAATCTTGGCGTTATTAACATCGATTCCGGCATCGGACCCAACCTTATCAGAGATTCCAAGAAGGGCAGCATACTGGAACATTTGATTGCCCAGTCTACCATAATGTCCTATTGATTTGAAGGTAATCATTTCGCTATGCTCCTATTGGTCCTAATGCACTACCTTTGATTCGTAGTGGTGTTCGGGTAATTCCTTCCCAGTTGTTCAGACTCTCTCCGTTCGGTCCTTGATAATACCACGGCTTATGAGGTGCGACAACTAAAAAGTTCTCCATTATTTGATATGTCCCAAGATCAAATGGAACGTGACGTTCGTAGAGACACTCTTTGGCGACTTCTATTACTGCTTGACGGTACTTGTCGGTGATGTAGAGAACAGCGTGTGCGGCGAGCATCTTTCCGATTCGGAGAAGGCCCCCACCCATGTCCATCGCCATATACCTTCCGTCACCGTGCGATGTTCCAAGATATATAGCATCCGTTTGGTCAGGAACTTCAATCGTGTTCTGGTAATCCTCGGTGTGAGTTGCATCGTCCTCTAGGATGAGGAACGGCATTGCGTCCTTGTTCTCCTCCAAACAATTTATGTGGGTTTGACCCACACCAACGTAGTGAACCTCTGTTGGTCTGGTTCCTTCTGGACAAGGCAGAACAACACCGGGATGTCGGGAATGATCCGCGATACCCAGTTCGTCACATTGTTTGCTGATACGGTCTGCGTTGGATGTTGCAGAGTCGAGGTTGAGCCACTTGGTTTTTACATTACGAAGATTGATTTTCATTGGGTTATATAGTTCTCTACTTGATGTCTTGGTATCTGTGTGGTGGCAATGGTGTGTTGTATTGGTTGGTATAACAATTATGGACGCTTTTTGGAGTTCCTATGTCACTAATCCCCCACCCCTCAACAGAAAATGGGTTGGTTTTTTTTGAAATGTCTGGAAGTTTAGCAATAACAGAAGACTTTGCCCACCAAAAATTTCCGCTATAATGAGAATCGCTGTCTATAAAACGAAATTTTCGGAGGTCACATCCAACAGAAGAATAGCCGTCATCTAGAAACCGCAGTGTGTTGATGTAATCATCTACCAAAAAATAAATCATTCTATTTTTCCAATCAAAAACATTTGCATAATGAAATTGGCCTTCTGTAGTTCTGGTGGTTTTAGTAGCACCTTTATTATGGAGATACAAGCAATATACATCTTCACCACCTTGTTGTTGTATGGTTTTACAATATGATTGCAATCGTTTGGCTGTTGCCATCTCATATTCTTTGATGTTGCTAGATGCGTAGATACATTTTATGTTTTCAATTTCTGAATACCTGTCATTGAGATAGTCAGATACATCATTTCCTATATTCACTACTACAAGAGATTCAAGTTCGTTTATCAGTCCAGAGGATATTATTCGATCAACGATGTCATTTGTTATTGTAATAGATACGGGGGTTATGTCGCAGTGATGTAAATAACATATTTTGGTAGTCATTTTGTAAACTCACCTTTCCAATCAATTTCATTCATAATCATCATTTTCTGCCTATATGGTATTTGGGAATCAATTCCCATTCATCCTTTTCTCTGTGGGGTATGATCTTGATTGACTTCACCCCAGACTGCAAATCTTCTACCTTCTCGACATCCACGATCTCAAGCAATCCCCACTCTTCCAGCAATGACGCGATTGTGTTCCGTCGTGCTATGTCCGATTCTGTGATCGTTGACGGCAATCCGTCTAGGGAAAACAGTTCCTTGAAGTGGACGATGTAATACTTTCCTCGTTTGTGTAGGATGTGGCAGGATTGGTAGAGTTTCTTCTCTTTGCGAGAGGAGACACCCATACGAGTCAGTGTCTCTTTGATCTTCAGGAAGTCATCATCTTCTTCAAACGTGACTTCCACCAGATCCTCGATACCTATGCGTTCTTCTTCCATAACTATGACTCACTTTCTTCCTCCGGTGTCGGAGAGATTTCTAATCAAACATACTTGTTCGTCTGTAAGTATATTTAGCGCCTCTCGCGCCTTAGGAAGTGAGATTTCGTAGTAAGAAGCCACTATCGCTACATCTTCGTTCTCCTCTTTCTTCAACCATTCACTATATCTATTCCGATTCCTCGTAGAATGCAAGAGGTAATCGTACTGCATTTTCTTGGGAAGGTGTGAATACCTGTTCATCTCGTTGACCTGCATAATCGTATCTGGAAAGTACGACAAGCATCGGTTGATGACGAACGGGACGTACTTCTTGACTGTGTACTCGAAGTCTTCGTCCAATTTCTCCATCGGAACCTTGGTCTGGTTGATGGCTTTCAGGTAATCACTCAGTTTCATCGGCTTCGACCCGTGCGACCAGACTTGACTCTTCTACTATGATCTGGTCCTCATACATCCCCAATGACTGACGATTCCAATATACGACTTCACCCATCTTTACTCCGGTTACTAACGGACCCACTCCAACAACTATCGCCATCTGCAATCCAGTCGGAGCCCGTTCAGTAAAGACGATTCCACTCTCGGTTGTTTGTTCCTTGTCACCCTCTACCATAATGGTACAGTAGTCTCTTGCTGGTTTGAAACTCATTTGTATTTGTCCTCGTCCTTGACAAACTCCACCCCATCTGTATCGTGATAGTCGAATGCGTAATCTCTTGCTCGTTTCCACATCTTGATATCGACCTCCTTGACGTAATCAGTGAATCGTCTGTAGAAATTGAAGATCGCCTCTTCTTCCTTGCTGCTCATTTGAACTCACACTCCATCATAATCTGAACCAAGCACGCGGTCGTGTTGATCTCTTGGTCTGCCGTGAATGCACTCTTGTATTGGTACTCCGCGAGGATGAGAATCGCAACCGGGATGGACACGGGTTTCATTGTTTCGTAGAGACTATCGTAGATCTTTCGGAAGATCTGGTTGTGGTCGTTGTCCATATTGTCCACGACCCACTTGCGAACACCCGTGAAGTTCTTCGACTTCATCGATCCGATCAGATCATTGATCTTGATGTTCTCGATCTGAGCAAGGATGCCCTCATCAACGACCCCACCCACCGAGTAGCGTTGTATCTCGTTGATCACTCGACGGAAGTCGGGTGCGTGACGTAGGATCAGACGAGCGACAACCTTGTCGCTGTACTCGATATCCTCCGAATCTAGAATGTACTTGATGCGATCCAAAAACTGTGCGGACATCGCGGTGATGTCCTTCTTTGTGAAGTTGAAGGGGATGCAGGTGCATCGGGAATGGATCGGTGTGATAATTCGGTTTTTGAAGTTGCAGGTGAGGATGAATCGGCAGTTACTAGCGAACTCCTCTATGAACCCCCGAAGAGCGGGTTGTGTACTCTGTGCGTTTGAGTAGTCAAACTCGTCGAGGATCACTACCTTACGCGCACCCGTAAAGGACACAGTGCTTGCAAAGTTGCGGATAGTGGTCCGAAGGGTATCAATGTTTCCATCTTCAGAACAGTTGATAACGATATAGTCCGCACCGATCTCGTTGCAAAGAGCCTTCGCAACAGTGGTCTTACCACAACCGGCACTGCCGGAAAGGAGAAGGTTCTGCAACTCTCCCCCCTCCAACATCTCTTTGAATGTTGTCTTGAGTGTATTTGGGAGAATACACTCTTCGATTGATTGTGGTCGATATTTTTCGACCCACAGGAATTGGTCTGCCACAGTTGAAGTGGGAGTCATAATGTAGTGGTCCTTATCAGCCTTCGTAATTGCTATCTGGCTCAAGTGCAACGTGATACTTGAGGTCGATGCTTTGGTGCGTGAACTTTGCGACGTTCGATGCACACAATTCCACATCATACCCACCGGGCATAAAGCGGAGGTTCTCTGCCTTGAAGTGGAAATCGAACGACTTGCCATCGTTGTCACCCTTCTCCAATGAAAAGTTGTTGGACGTAGGATCCTTCCGGTCATGGACTTGGATCATAGTCTCGGTTCCCACCGACGAAATCGAAAGGTCGGGAAGTTGTAGAACAGATGCTGCCTTGTGGATCTCCTTGATGTCACTGTCTGTGAACGTCATCGAGAGAACCGACTCGGGCATATTGATTTGCTTGTTGATCGTCGTGAGCAACTTGGGATCTGAATAGTAGTAAGTCACCGAAGCATTCGATCCATGAATAATCATATACTTGTCGTAGAATTCGAACTCAGGATCTGCGAACAGAGCCACTGTGCCAAGCAGTTTATTCAAATCCCAGATACCGAACTGTTGCTCGAATGTCTCAGAGACAGTTGCTTCTGCCATTACATTCTTATAGTTCGAGATCGTCTTGATCTTGTTTCCGGGTTCGATCAGGATGTTTGAATTGATCCCTGCGAAGTTCTTCAGCAGGTCAATCGTTTCCTGTGTAATTGCCACCCGATTCATTGTCATCGTCATCACCATCTCCATTCATTTCAAACTTATTAAACAACATTCCCCTGAGTATATTCAAGGTAATCTTCTTCTTGTCAAGGTCTTCCTTGATCTCTCGAATCCAACCAAACTTACGAAGCAAGGCACTAGAAAGATCGCTAATCAGCATTTCTTGAAACATCAAATCACTCGTATCTACATCAATATACCACAGATCCCTCTCTTGCTTCAAGAGGTAGTTCACTGCTTCCTGTACATCACCTTCCGAAGAGAGGGTGATGAGGATACTATCATCTTCTTTATTGATCTGTATCGCCATCTCTATACTCCATCTCTTGTTTGTAATCCCACCAATCATCTTCAGTTTTTACATCGTGCAGGTGGTCTTTTACGAATTTGCGTTTTGACTTTCGTTTCTCTCGTCGGGTTCCTTTCCCGAACCTATATTCGTCTTCGCTGAATGTCTTCTTCTGTGAACGTCCCATTACGTCTTCTTCCTTCTCTTATTCTTTCGAGGCTTATTTCCGGTAAGGGATCGAACCTCGAAGTCCTCAAGTTTGTGATCTTTTTTGCTGTAGGATCCTTCTGCCCACACCTTGGCTTTCTTTTTGGGTCGAATGATTGCATTGCTTATCATTGTCAGTTTATGATCCGCAATAGACCTCATATACGTTTTGTCGTCTTTGTCTTTGTTACTGACATACCAAAACGTCTTGTCCACAAAGAATTCGTGGATGGGGTCTTTCTTCCATCGAAGTTGAATTCGAAGATCCTCACCCCGACTGAATACTGGGTTTGTCTCTACAGGACAGGTCTTATAGACCTTCAGGCTGAGATGCTCGGATAATGCAACAAGTCCTTTGGTCAGATACTTCTCGTATGAATCTGTTGTTAGTCTTGCCATTGCTAATACATTCTACTTCATGGTTGTCGGTTGGTCAAGGGTTTTCTGTAGACGAATATAGGCTCGTACTTCCAATGTCTCCCGCGTGCGTGACACACGCGCGTATGCGTGGGTACACCATTCTCATCTACGCGATTTCCACCGGGCATCGATTCTAATGTCATCTTGAGTGTAGTCACTTGTTCAAATCCCAAGTCCTCTAGGATGTCGCAGGAGTCCTTCTCTAGCGGAAGAAACGTCTTGCCCATCTGTAAATCTGCAATGTTCCATAGTAGATATGCTCCCGGCTTCATCCAGTCAAAGCACGTTCTCAACGTCGGTTCGAGATACCCCTTCTTCCACGATTTGTACGACGAGCCGAACTTCTTATATGACTGCTTTGGATCTTCGCAATACGCCTCTCGGTTGAAATAAGGCGGCGAAGTGAATACGAGATCAACCTGTCCCTTGTATTCCTGAAACGCTTCGTCTTTGTGAATCTCCTCCGACCCCTCACTGAAGATACGATAAGTATTAGCGTCAGAAAAAACGGAATTACCGCGAACAGTACAGGAATTGAAGAAGTCAGCAAGACACTCGTATCTGCTAGTTCCGTAGTCGGGAAAGTGGTTATCTGGGTTGGGGTCAGTACCCACATAGTGGATTTTTCTATCGTCTTTGACAGACATTGCTCCAAGAATTCTACCACCCCAGCCAGCACTCGGATCATAGACTACAATCCTGTCTTGGTCGGTCAACTGTTCTGTGAATCTTTCGTAGAGGTAACGAGCAGTGAAGGGTGGAAAGTTCACCGCCGGTTGGGAGTACCCTATCCTGAATGGAATGAGTCCTTTTGGAAATATCCTCTGACCTTTCCGGTACACTCGGATGCAATAGACCCTACCTTCCGTGTGTCCATTCATATTTAGGTTTCGAACGTTTCTATCATAAAGGAAATCTCGATCATATAAGGATTTTACAACATCGAAACTCATTGTCAGGGTGTTCCCTGTATCGATCTGGAAGTACCCGTCGTTCATTCCATCTGGAGTCTTGATACATTCGATGAAGAAGTCCACATCCCGGAAGATATGCGGATTCTTCTTGTACGCCTTGATCCACTCTATGGCTGATTCGGATTTGATGACTCCATAAGTATCGTCGTTCTTCAGGAGGGTATACGCATAGTGATAGAACGAATCACGACGGAAGTGTCTCTTGGATCGATGTAACATCAACTCTTCATAGTCATCACCGAACAAGTCGTAGATGGAGTACCCATCGTCATGCTTGTTGCGATTGATTCGAGCCTTGTACATTCCGGGGAAGAACTGGTCAGCAGCAGAGCCCAAGCAGGTTCGGTTGACGATGATGTCATCTGGTGCTTCGATCTTATAGGCAGATGTTGCGAGCATCTTGTTGAATTGGTCTTCAATGCCCTCGCGCGTGCGCCCGGCTGAACGCGGGGGAATGTCATAGGTGTCCCAAATTCTCTTGACCTCAGTACGAACATCCTTTACCCACTGAATGAACTGATCATCATCGAGGTCTTGTAGTTCGTCGAATGTCAGGTTGACAGGGGATTTGACAATATATGTGTTCTTTTCATAGAACACATTCAGATCGGATTCGCAAGTTGGGGATGTCATTCCATTCCTCCGTAGTGTTGATTGGGTTGATATGATAAAATGTAATTTCTGGAAAGTCTAGAAATACTTTCCTTAGTTCTTCAATCCAATTGTGTTGTGTGGTTGCTGGTTGGTCAGATTTCGCATAGCATTCCGTATCTTTATAGACATTGTTGTGCTTTCCGTCTATACCATAAATATCAAAACCATAGAGATGTACTTCGTCTGGCAATTCATTCTCGCACGCCAGACGAACTGCAAACGGTCCTGTGTTAGTACTCTTTTCAGAATGTGGATAAGGAAGAGACATATCATCATTGCCCATCCAAATTTTGAATAGCACCTTTTCTGGAATCTCCCGACCGAACACAGCACATCGATCCCGGTGTCCAGTATCGCCCTCCCTGATTTCATATCCATCAAAGTCCATTCCTTGTGTTATATCAATGGGAAATGTGTCACCATAGTTGAGAAAGCATTGATGCTGGTTGGTGTATCCAGAAGTCATAATCTCGAAGATCATATCCCAGTCAGTTGCACAAAGAACATCGGGACTAAAATCTCTATGGAGAGCATTACAGCCATAAATTGGTCCCTCCTTCCGAAGAGATTCAAGATCGATTCCCTTGCGACTCTCCCCGTTTCCAAGCACAGTTACTCTATTCGGCATCGGTTCTATCCACAAATGTCATCGTACTAAAGTTCCCTCGTTTCTGGAACGTGATATGGTTCCTGAAGTTGTCTGATATCTGATCTGCCTTGTGCGAGATGATGAACACGTTTGCCTTGCTGCCCATTTCTTGAACGATCTTCATAAACTCGTCTGTCCCCACATTATCTAGGCTCGAATCAAACACCTCATCGAGTATGAGTAGGTTGCAAGACACACTATTCTTGAGTCGTGCAATTTCCCGCCATGCGAAGAGGAATGACAGGTCAATACGCAATCTCTCTCCCTCACTGAAGTTGTTGTAGGAGAAATTGTCTCGATGTCGTGCAAGAATAGTTTCACTGAACTTCTCGTCTAATGTGAACTGACAAAACAGACCCATCTGCGACAAGTATTTGTTGATGAAGTTGTTCATAATAGGAAGGTAGTGTCGGATGATCCTTGCCTTGATGCCACTATCCTTGAGCATACCACCAATGATTTCTAGATCCATCTTGTCATTGATGAAATCATCATTTTCCTTGGTCACAGTATCATATTTGTCGATGGTTTCGTCCAACAACCCCTGCTCCTTCTCCTGTTCCTTCCCGTTACTTGACAGGGCGCGTATCTCTCGTTCGTTCTGTTCGATGTTCTGGTCATTATGACGGGTCGTACTCTCTTTTTCGAGGATATGGTCCCTGATGTCATTGATGTCGGAGATCATTTCATTGAACCCAGACACCTTGACTTCTGATTCCTCGATAACTTTCATAATATCATCTATGGCTTTCTCATACTCAGTCTTCTTGGTGTCCGATTTCTCTACCGTCTGCTCTTTGAATTCCTCGTCGATGTCCTGTCCACAAGTAGGGCAGTGATCGTTTTCTTCATAGAACTTGCAGTCCTTCTTGATCTCTCGAACCTTCCTCTCTAGGGCAGACTTGAGTTTCTCTGATCGAAGAAGCATCTCCTCTACACTATCCTTGTCTACGATCTGATCTAGGTTGTGTTGTCTCTTGGTTTGGAGAGTTGCGATTTCATCCCGGATGATCTGCTGTTGATCTTGCAGTCTGCTGATATCTTCCTGCTTCTCCTCAACACTTTCCTTCTTCTTCCTCTCTAAAGTTTCTAGAACCCTCTTATGTCCAGACATCTTTGCTTCGTAGGCTGCTATAGTTGACTTGAGCAGACTGATTCTGTCCTTCACGTTGACCAGACGTTCCTTGAGAACGGCATTCATCAAAGAAAATATGTTGATGTCAAGCAGATCTTCGACCACGTTCCGACGATCACCTGCTGAAAGTTTCATAAACGGTGTGTAATTACTACTGCCCAGAATGACTACCTGACAGAATGCTTTATAGGACATCTTGAGGATCTGATCCTCTAGCATCTGCTGGTAGTCGTTTGATTTGGCATCCTGATCAACGAGAATATCATCTTTGTATATCTCAAATATCTTTGGCTTCATCCCACGAACCACTTTGAAGGTGTGATTGCCCGACTGGAACTCGACCTCGACTACACAGTCCTTCTCGTTGATCGAGTTGACTAGACTTCCAATAACAACCCCACGAAATGATTTTCCATATAGTGCATATGTAAGAGCGTCCAGCATCGTGGATTTACCACTGCCGTTCTCACCTGATATCAGGGTTCTGTCGTACTTGTCTAGGTATATCTCGTTGAAGTACTGTCCTGTACTAAGGAAGTTCTTCCATCGAAGTCTTTCAAATCTCAGCATCATCTCTCACTTCATGCCCAAAGAGATCCGGGGAGGGGGCGGTTCCGAAGAAACCCCCTCCCCAGCCTCTATAGGAGGAAACCCACTTCACTTCTCAACAAGTTGTTGCCGAGACTCCATCTTCACAATCTCATCCTGCAAGTCACTGACCAGACGGGTTAGATTCTCACAGCGTTGGACTACTATATTTAGGTCATCCTTTAGACGACGATTCTTCTCATTCAAACCATGCACGAGTTTCCATATAGTCACTCCCAATCCTATCAACAGAACAATTCCTAGCAGTACCGCACGAAATGATCCTAGTAGTGCTTCCATCATTCATTCTCCGGCAAAGGCGCCTCGTAGTAAATATCAAGACCAAGAGCCTTAGCGAGATGCCATTCTGTTTTAGCACCGCGACTTTGTTCCCACCGCGACATCATATACATTGCCGTACATCGTTCGCAAATAATAAGACAGTCTCTTTTCATTGCTTCACGCATAAATTCATGGTCTTCGTAATCAGTAGTGGGGTCGAAATCCTCATGACCATTGGGAGGACATCCTTCAGTTCTATCTAAGTTTGCAGGATTAATAACTTCCCAACCCTGCTCACATAATACTCTTTCCTGCCTATCAAAAGCAGGGAAGTTTCCGTCTGCACACCCACGCATTGGGCCTGCAATATAAATTGTTGGTTTTCTTTCACTCACTATTTAACTCCAGTATAACATCAACAATATCATCAATCAAACTTTCATGATTTGTGTACGGTCTTGCCGGACAACAATCAATGAAGAACCCATCCAGAATCATCTTCCTTTGTTCTTCGGTTAATTTCTCCTGTTGCCAGAACCCATCACCAAAGTGTGGGTTATTATAGTATACCATTATATGTTCGCTTCTGTCAAGTCTATGTGCGAACATAAAGTTGTTAAAGTTTGGCAAGTCCACTCTTGCAACATCAAACTCTTCTTCAAAAATTCTAAAAGCATAAAGTGACTCGTCAGAAAAATCACTGAAGGCATTCTTTGTATCTCTTTGTTTCATCCATGCCTTGGGCCAATCAACATAGTCTAGAAAATCTTGTTTATCTGCGAATGACTGTAACACATCTTCCAAAGTTCCGCCCATTGTTACATTTAGGATTTCTCTATAGTTCTCTGGGGTTGTTGTAAACATTGACATGGCAAACTTACCCTGATGGTCAGTTCCCCTAAATCCATTTGAACCAAATGTGATTATATCATGTTCTTGATGTGCCTTTGTAATACTTGCAGACAACCAATCAAACCGAATCAAGAATTGGTCAACATCCATCAATGTATAAAGTTCATCATTGTCCATTTGACTTGCCAACCAACCGCGTGCAAGTTTCGCTTGGATACCAATTTCATATCCATCTATTGGTGCGACAACTTCCAGTCTATCAAGTGGAAGGTCATAGATTTCTTTCTTTGGGTTGTCCGAAACATAGGCCGCCATAACATTGTGACCTAATGTCTTATAGAGTTCTACTGCTTTTTTAAGAAACGGATAATAGATTTCATTATCATCACATGACAAAACAAAGTTCATATCTCGTTCAGTTTTCATTGGCGTAACGCCTCCAGATACAACTCTTTGACGAGTTTCTGTACTCTTTCTTGGTCATTCACTTTCGGGTTCCCTCGAACCTCCTCGACCAAGAGATCGATGGTGGACTTATTCATTGTATCCTCATCATCGTCTTTGTCATCCTTGCTAGTGCTTCCATCCATGTCCTCGATGACGGTGAGGTTATGGACTCCTACACCATACAACGAATCTATAATCTTGTCAAGCAATTCTGGTTTCTTTTTTTCGGCTACATAGATTTTGACGTACTTCTGGCTGTATTTGTCGAGTGAGTCTAGTAGATCGCCATAGTCAGACACAGTATCATCATATCGTAGTGAGTAGAACATCTCGTATGGATTCTCAATGAACTCTAGACTCCTGTCATCGGTGTCCAGAACCCAGAACCCCTTGAGATCACCGACATCGGAGAACGTCATCTGGTATGGCGAGCCAAGATACTTCACGTTGTCCATCTCAGAGCCTGTATGAAAATGTCCACTGATTACTTGTTCGTACCGAGAGAAGAGTTTGTGGTCATGTCCGAAGTCGTGTTTGATTCCGGGAATCACCTCGAACCCACAGAACTCCAAGTGACCAATGAGCCATTCAGCAGGCGCAGTTTCAACGAACTTCATACTCTTCTCTTCGTTGTCTTGACTGATCCAAGGTAGAAATGCAATATCCATTCCATCAAAGTTCACAACCTGTGGACTGTCGTAGTAGTTGATGTTGTCTGGGTATTGATCCGAGAAGATTTCCCGGATACAGTTGACTTCGTTGGTGTTCTTGAAGTATGTGTCGTGATTGCCTGCAATGCAGTGCATCTTGATGTTGTACTTACTGAATAGAGGAAACAGGAACTCCGTCCGAACTCGATTGAGTGTGTTGAAGTTGACGTACTTACGACGATCCAGAAAGTCTCCTGCGTGGATGACTGTCGTGATATCGTTCTCTTCTAGATAAGGGAAGAACACGTTGTCGTAGAACTTGAAGAAGTAGTCTAGAAATAGACTCGAATCGTTTCTAATTCCGAAGTGGGTATCCGTTAGGATGGGGATCTTCATAGTAAGGCGTCCAGTATCCCACCACTGCCTTTCTTCTTCTTCTTCTTGGGAGTGTACTTCTCTATATCATTGTCGCTCAGCCTAAAATGCTTCTGTGCAGATAGTTTTTCGTGAGGGTCTTCTTCAGACCACCGAACAGTTCCCGTATAATCATCCATTTGTTCTAGCATCTTATACTTGACGTACAACTGCTTCTTCTCCTTCTGGATACGTCGAAGGAACGCATAGTACATCATCTGGGTAAAGTAAGAAAAGGCATTCTTTGATTTCTCTGGATTGAAGTTGTGTGCATATAGAATACAGTTCTCTATAGCATCTCCAACCATATCATCTCTGAATGTATAACCCGAAAAGGAGGCTCGTTTAGCAAGTCCTTCTGCCATCATCACAAAACACTCTCCAATGTAGTTGGTAAGTGGAGGCTTTTCATCACCAGATTCCATTGCTTCAACGTACTCTGCCTTCCACTCACACAACGCCGCATAGAATTTCTTGTTATCAACATAGTGGTTGCTCGTATCATCTTTCTTCTTCGCCAAATCATGTCTCCTTGTTCTGATTATTCAACATATGTAGTATAACACAGAAAAAAAATGTGTCAAGGGGTTGACAGCAGTTTCTAATATCTTATACATACAGTGTCCTGTTTCAAAGGGAACTACTCTATTATTCTTTAAGTAGACTAGAGACTCAGTAGTCTTTGAGATTCGGGGACCAATCGGTCCAATCATTACCCCAGTCGTCGCGGGTCTTATCAACATCTTCTTCATTCCAATCCTCAACTTCTTCTTCGGCTGATGATTGCGATTCACCATACGAATTCAAAATAGAATTAACTATCCCGGAAATTGCTTCCCTGATATTGTCTTGTAAATCACACATACCCTCTTCGTTGGGAATCTCATCCATCGACTGATCCATCATCTTCTCCATATTCTCATATAACTGGTCTATACGATCAAACTTTTCTAGTGTTTGAATATATGCAGTTATAATGGTTTTGTTCGGGGGAAGAATGTTCAGGATTGCATTCCTCGGCATCTTGACCTTTTGGATTGAGGAATGTTCTAGATAGTCATTCATATAGACTATCTCTCGTTGGATTGCACCACTTGGATCATTCGGATCCTCTATCATACAACCCATCACACGCATAGGTCGTTCTAGCAATAGATTATTTTTATCGGATCGGACTATCCGAGCAACAAGTTCTTCACCTGTGACTAACTTGAGTACCCGAAATCCCCGATCCTTATTCGGTAGGGGATTGTGAGTCATATCAGTTCATCCCAACAATGTTCGTCGCGGTTGTTGAATCCAAGATCTTCTCTGTCCTGACGGGGAGAATGGTACCTGTTGGCACCGATGCAAAGGATGCCGTGATACCACTTCCTCGTTGTTCGACATCAACTGTACCTCCAACCCCACCAATATAGAGAGCCTTATATCGGTTTGCGACGGTATCGCTTTTTGTAACTTCGTCAAAAATGCTGTAAGATTGTGCTGACATTCTATGTCTCCTGTAGTACTACCCTATATTTATACAGATCGGAGTCACATCGAAGTCTTCGGATCTGTAAATTTCTATTCGTTCTTTATAATGCCTGTATGTGTGGTTGACGTACTTCTTCCACCGAAGATCGTCACTGATGTCAAACAACTTTGCCTTGTCCTTGTACACTGACTTCCGTAATTGTCTTCCGATGCTCTGTAGCACCCGGATCCTGCTCTTTGAGGGGGATGCGAAGATGATGTTATGCAGCCTCTTGATAGATACACCAGTCGAGAACGTACCATAGGATGCAACGATGATCGCGTTGTCCTCTTGCTCTGTGATACGCCGGATTTCTTCCCTGTCATCTGCCTTGATTCCACCGTGGACGAGGAAGACCTTACCAGAGTGTTTCTCCAGCAGGTTTTCGTATAAAGGGACTCCGTGGTCATTGACGTACTGAAACAGGACCAAGGTGTTCCCACAGACGCTCTGAGCGAGTTCTACGATGAATTCGTTGCGTATGTCTAGAGAAACTAACTTATGAATCTCCTCCTGATACGTCAATCGCTTGAAAGAGTTGCATACTTCCATCGGGTACTTCAGTAGGATCGAATCGATCTCGAACTCTGATAGAATGTCCTTCTCAATCAGTTCTTTGGTGGATGCAGCCTTATAGACAGGACCGAACAGACCTTCGATCACCAGACGATGTGCTTTGGTTCCGTCTAGGGTTCCTGTGCAACCGATGCGTACTGGGCAGTTGTCTAATTTGGTTAGAATGCCGATGAGCGACTTGGCTTTGTATAAGTGGCATTCGTCACCGAACACGACCTCGTACTGATCGAAGAACTCTTTAGGCATCTTGTAGAGACTTTGCCAAGTCGAGATAGTCACTTGCTGGTCTGCTTCTCGTTCCTTCCCGGAGTAGATCTTGTGGCAGTTGTCCGAGACATCCCATTCTATGTCTGATGCATAGTCAGCAAAGTCGCTGTACATCTGTTCTACCAGACTGGTAGTAGGGACAAGGATGAGGATCTTCTTGTCTGTGGTACTCTGATAGTAACGCAACAGTGCATAGATGATGAGGGACTTGCCGGATCCAGTAGGGGACAGGAGAAGTGTACGCGGGTTGTTGAGACATTGGTGGACTGCATCTATCTGGTGCGCGTGTGGCGTGATCTCGCGTCCCCCCGCGTACGCGCGTAGGAACTCTGTCATGTACTTCTCTACGTCATCATGTGACATTGTATGTGAGGGTCGTAGACTTTCCTCGACATGACACTTGTACTTACGGTCCTCGCAGAACTTGATGACATAGGACAGAAGACCTCGATAGAGATCTCCCTTGTACATATTGAACAGACGGATCTTTCCATCCCACTTGCGGTACTTGAATGCAGGTGTGTACTCAGCACCGGGGACGATGAACGTGAAGAAGTCGGTAAGTTCTTTCCCGATGTCTTGGTCACAATCGATGTGGATGTACACCGAGTCTTTGACGGTGATCTCTACCACAATACTATGACCCGTGTAGGAACTTCCGCCACTCTATGGCATTGCGGATGTTCCAGTTTCGATTGTTGATCGACTTCATATAGTCCTCAATCAGTTGCAACTTGGCACTAGAGTAGGACATTCGTGCAGTAGAGGTGGTTATCTCAGAGTCGGAATCTAGATAGATGTTCACATCACCACGAAGGATCTTCTTTTGGAATGGCTCCCATCCCAATTTGTCCAGTTCTTCCTTGTCCAATTTCCCTGTGTAGTACTCCCACTTGTGACGGTAGAGAGTCTTGTGATCTGCTTCCAATTTCTTGTAACGAAGCCGTTCTTCGTGCAGAAGGTTCAGGTACTTGTTGTGGAGTTGTGGAATCTTGGTTGACTCCTGATCCAGAATGGTGTCATCCACCTTCGAGTCAGAAGACATCATTGCTTTCAGTTCGTCCATATTCATATCATAATTCTACCCCGGCTAGGGGGTTCTGTCAAGCATCAAAGAGGACGAATTTCGTAGTAGTCATAGGCGAACGTAACGTCCACTACAAAGGCGTCCATACTAGACACGCTAGAATCAAAGTCGATACCTCCGAGGCTTACGGGGAAGATGTTGTTGAACTCGACCTCAAACTTAGGCCTCATTGCACTGTTTAGAACAGACAATGTGGCGTTCGAGTACTTTTTCTTCTCATCTGCTTCGGGGAATCTAGGGTCGTATGATGTGCCAAGAGTGAGCATCCATTCATAAATTTCTTGCCAGTTCTGTAGATTTTCATCAACAAGGAAAGATACTGTCAGATCTCCGTAGGATATCTTTCCGCCGGACACCTTACCTTCATTCACAAGAGTGGTTCCTTGGATCACGGCTGGAAGTTCTAGTGAGGGCAACGAAGCCTTCGTGCAGTTGTACGTCAACGCTGGTGTGCGAGTAAGGATGAACCTATAGTTAGTGGGGTATAGGTAGTTGACAGTATCAGATTGTGTATTGATTGCACCCGGAGTGGTGACTGTTTCTGGTGCTGTGTATAGGTCTTTTGGATCGATTATTGGTGACATATAGATCTCCTCTGACAACAACAAAGGGGGGTGGTTTTATCCACCCCCCTGTTGTCAACTGTATTTAGTTGTTTCTAACGACTACTGCTATCAGGCAGTACCACCAGCGTTGATACCGTGGAGGTTATCTACGCGGAAGATTCGATAGAACTGGTTGCGACGGTTCGATGCCGAATCAGAAGGATCAGCATACGAGGTACCCACGAATGGGTTGTTCACAAGACCGTAGCGGGTCTTGAATCCGATCTTGGGCTGGAAGGTGTTCTCACCAACCGCACGCACCATCTGCAATGGGACGTATGGGCAGTAGAACATACCAGCATCGTACGCGGATGAACCACGGTAACCGACTGTGCAGTAGTTGACGGTAGCGTATGGGTCAATGTAGACCTTCATCTTACCACCCATCATCGTACCAGCAAAGGTGTTGCCAGTGTCATCGACTACGAGGTTACCAGCATCACCACCGGAGAGTTGCAACCAACCACTCATTGCGAGTGCTGAAGCAACGTCTGAGGAGCATACTAGGATGTTACCCTTGCCTCGACGAGTCTGCTTGGCGAGTTCGTTGGCTTCTCGCTCCAGTTGGAACAAGAGTCCTCGGAATCGTTCTGCTGACCAGCGACCATCAGAGTCTTGTATACAATCGTAGATACCACCGAGGTTACTTTGGACGTTGGCGAAGGTGTTACCAGATCCAGCCCTATAGTAAAGGTCAGACTGTTGGCAACCCAACTTGGCACCCTTATTGATGGTACGAATGACTTCGCGGTTGATTTCAGCAAGGATTTCGTTGCTAAGAATGTTAGCAAGTTCAGTCTCTGCATCAAGTCCATGAACGGCCTTGAGATCTTGTGCGAGTTCGCTAGTGTACTCTGCCTTGAGGGCGCGAGTCTTAGCAACTACCGATGTACGGTCGATGCTGAATGCCATCTGGGCGAACGGGTTGATGGTCGTATCACCGAGTGCTTCACCAAGCGAGGTAGTCATAGCACCATCGTTGGGGAATTGTGCCATTGTATGACCGGGAAGTTGGCCTCCCGTGTTGCCATTGCCCAAAACGTCCGCGAACGGATCAGTACCCTGCGAGGAAACATCGCTGCCGGTCGAACCGGAGAAACGAGTGAGTGCTTCGTTGTGGAGTGCTTCTGTTGCAGCACTACTCTGACTCTGATACTTGGCTCGGAGAGCAAAGATGAGTCCGGTAGGACCAGTCATTGGCTGAACGCCCATGATGTCGAATGCCATGAGATTTGGCATTGCTCGACGGACGAGTGAGATCAGGACGGGATTGAACGTCTTGATGCCACCGGCACCATCTGCTTGATCAGCACCTGAACCGGCACCAATAAAGTTGGTTGGAGGCGTCTGTTCGTTTAGTCCACCCCACTCAGAACCGGCTTGTTCACGCATAGCAATCTCTTGGTTCTCAAGAAGAACTGCTGTTACGTTACGTTTGTATGCATCACCGATTGCTGGGAGTTCTGGGTGGTCAATAACTGGGGACCACTTGCTCTTCAATTGTTCGGCAAGCATTTGTGTGTTATCTTGCATTTATTATTTCCTTCCTAAATGGAATTTGAAAGAATCGAACTAACTGTTCGTCTTCTGTTGTCGTGAGATATAACTTGCGAACGAACCAACAGTTGGATCGACGTAAGAATTTTTTGGTTTGCTTGTGTCTTCGTCCTCGGCAATTGCAGCCCAATCAGCGTTGTCCTCGGCTGATTCTGCCTTCGGAGTGTTGAAGTATGCTTCCTTGAGGGTATCAAGTTTGCCTTGGTAATCATTGAAGTTGTCGGTACTGAGATCTTCTGAAAGATCATTGAGTCGTTCGACTTCGGTGTCTGCGAGGTTGCGAGTTGACTCAAGGAAGTACTCTCGACACTTGAATGCGTTGAGTTCCTTGTGGAGTTGTATATTCTTCTCGATCTCTTCGTTGATCTTCTCGTCGAGAGTATCAGACTTCTCTTGCAGACTTTCGACAATATCATACTTGCCTTCTGGGACAGAGATGAAGTGATCCTCAAAGAGTTGCTTGAGTCCACCGATGAAACTCTCTGCGATGTCACCACGGACACCGGACTCGACGGCGAGTTGGTTTTCCTTGACCCACTCCTCGACGATGTAGTCAAGGTATGAATCGACCTGCTCGGTCATCTCTTCCTTCTTCCCAGCAACAAACTCTGCGGTCTTTGCTTCAAAGGCTTTGTTGAGTGATTCGGCAATCTGAACTGCCTTCTCACGAACTGCTGCGGTGAAGATGGTTTCGATCTTGGACTGATCCTCTTCTGTGAGGTCAGCGCCAAAGACGGACTTGATTTCGTCACAGTCGATTGTTTCAAGGACTGCATCAACATCAGTGTAATCAACTTCATCCTGAAGATTGGAGTTGCTATCAACTTCGACCTTACTAGAAGCGTTGGACGGCTTGTGTTTGGGGTCTTTGTTCGTCTTCTTCATCTTCTTGGCGCCCTTGACTGTCTCAAGGTCGTCTTCGACATCGGAGTCGGAGGCATCGGGAGTGCCTACTTTGCCTTTTGCGGCTTCGGGTTCGTCCTCGGCAACAGCCGCCTCGTCTACAACAACACCTTCATCGTCCTCGTATAGATCGAGAATTTCTTCGGTGATTTGGTTTGGGTCTACTGACATATGGATGCTCCTTTAGCCTCTATGATATGTATAATGATCAGAGCCTCGAAATGAAATCATTGAAGGCTGCAATCTTCTTTTGGGTTAGTTCCTGTTTAGACAAACAAGGCTTTTCAATGAGTTCCTTGTATGAGTTGATTTGCTTTTCTCGAAGCAGTCCACCCTCCCAGACCCACGCTCTACCTTCCATAATGCCTTCTACGAAAGCATCAGGAGCAGAGGGATCTGCGACGATATCAACGGATGCGAGATAGAAGTCTCGCTGTACCTCGTTGATGGAACCGTTCTTTTTGAGGGATCCCATTCCACGACTCGAAACGCCAATCTTTGCACCTTCATCGATGAGGTTCTTGACGATCTTGCCGTATGGGGTATCCATAATCTTAGCCTTACCACGAACATCGTTCCCATTGAAATTGAGTTCTTTGATGATGTGGGAAACACGTTCTAGGTTGACTGTTGGACCTTCTGGGTGTCCTAGTTCACCAAGAGCGCGACTGGTGTTGACGAATTCCTTGTTGTACCGAGAGACTTCCTTCTCTAGAATGCCCTTGGGGTAGATTCGTCCGTTACGATTCTTCTTCTCGGACTGCATAAACACACCCTCGATGAAGTACTCCTTGGACCCATTGTCCTTGGCTGCTTCAACGATGCACTGAACGTCATCTAGTATTGTCTCAGTAATTAGAAACATCAGTTGATTTCCTCTCCCTCACCAGAGGTATCGTTTGCGGGATCCTTGGACCACACAAAGGCTAATTCGGAGAAAAATTCTCGCTTCTTCTCATCATCTAGTTCTGCGGGAGAACTGACTTCATACTTCTTGAGCATCTTATCGAAGACCTTCCTATATGCCTTTTGCTCCTTGCTCAGTTCTTCTTCTTCTTCGATGCCGTCAATGGAATTGTACATTTCTTTGGACTTATGGAGAAGTTTGTTGCTTGCTTTCTTCTTTTTGGTTTCCTCGGCGAAGAGGATATCGTCTGCTTCCTTACGCTTCTCTTGGAGAGCGGATGCAGCACGGGCGAAGAGACTGTTTCGGATTTCATCCGTAGCGAGTTTTGCGTTCTCGTCCAAGATGGCGTCTATGATTTTATCAGTTGACATCATTTGATATTCCTCATCTGTTGGTTGGCGAAACTCACCAGTTTTCTGAATGTCGAACGGGACCGATTTGCCATATCAGCAAAGCGGTTTCGGTTCGCTCTTGTATTTAGGGCTTCGTAGACCGCAAGGACAGATTTCGCTGTATTTGGATCCATTAGGAGTGACCCACCATCCCGGAAGGTAACTCGTTGTTTCTTGTTCTTGATTTCAGAGAGAATTCCGAGGATATCCTTATGCTCGGAAAGGGTATTATCCTCTTCCTTTGCAGCATCTGCGTCTGCTTGATCGGCAGCAGCCTCCACTTCCTTCATTTTAGCGTATTTGCCTGACTTGATGAAAGTGGTAGTCTCTTTCTCTGCGATACCCGGCCCCGGAAAAAGTTCCCATCTCTCGTTGTCGATGTAAACAGAAACGGGTTTGTTACGTCCCACACCAAGAGTTTTGACCACAACCGAATGCTCACCCACATCAAATGTCTTCAGAAAAAATTCCTTGTCATATGTGGGATCGAGAACAGTATCATCGGGTGATCCAACAGCAGCCGCTGCATCAATTTCACCCTCCTCCCATATACGGAAAGTGGTATCGATATGCTCCATCCCCAACCTTTTGTACATACGTTCGTTCAACGCAGCACGGAACAACGCCTTTACCGTTTCCGGGTCGGTATTGCCGTCTAGGTTTTCGAAGATGGTTCTAATATCGTCCATCAAAATCCTCCGTTGTCTGTGATGAGTCCGCTTTCTCGTTCGTCGGTCATTTGTTGATCCATATCGTCAATTTCCTTCTCCGTCATACGCAGGACGTTACGACGAACGTAGTCTAAAGAGAAGTACTTCCCAACATACTCGTCAACATCACGAAGGATGGTCATACGCTCACCGATGATCTCATAATCTTTGAGTTCTGCAAAGTGGTTGTCACGACCAAATTCAAATTCGACATCATGTGAAATTTTATTCCACTCTTGGACAGTCATGATACCCTTTAGAATCAATTGTGATTTGAGAGCAGTACGGAACACATCACAAAACTTTGATCTCAATCTATCTATGAATTTCATAAACTTGACTTCATCCCGACCAATTTCGGTAGCACGACCGATCCCTGCGTTGATCTCACGATCAAGTCGGGTGGAAGGGACGTTGAGAGCCTGATAGAGTTTTCGCTGGAAGTACACAACGTCATCCATCTCACCAAGGTTCTGACCACCATCTAGGGTGGAGATTTCAGTACCCTTACCACCTTCTCGCCGGGGAAGCCAGAAGTCTTCAAGCATAGACATATGCCGCGCGTCATCCCGGACTTCTCCGGTCTGTACGTCATAGACCAACTTGTTGCGATATCGGTTCATTAGACTGCGAACGTACTGTTCTGCCTTGGTCTTGGGTAGGTTGCCTACGTCAATATAGAAGATTCTACGCTCGGGCGCACGCGAGATGCGATAGATGACTACAGCATCTTCAATCATACGCAACTGGTTCAGAGGTTTGATTGCTTTATGCAGAAACGAAATGACTCTCGATCCACTAGAATCGAATAGTCCTGATGTCGAATAGTTGATTGCATCCGGGGAGATCTTCAGACCAATTTGTTGGTTGGGATCCTCTCGGAAAATGTAGTACTCATCTGTTTCTTTGACGAGATCTACGTTGTCTGCGTTCTTGTCTTTCTGGATCTCAACCACTTTCTTGATCTTAGTGGGATCGACGAATCGCATTTCAGTAAGACCCTTCTTAGGGTTCTTTTCGTCCACGATCATATGATAGTAGAGGCGTCCATCGATATACCACTTGCGGAAGATCTCTGGACCTCTTTGATGGAACTTAAGAAGTCTGAAGATGTGATTGAACTCTTCGTGCATCTTCTTCTTGATCGGATCGCTCAGATCTACACGATCAAGAGCAAGTTCGATGCTCTTCTTGTCTTTCTCTACGACGATGGACTCGTTGATGATGTCCTCGACAGCAGATTCGACCTCGGGATGTCCAGACATCTCTCGGTACTTGCTAATGAACTCAATTTCTGTTTTTGCTTTGGTATCAAAGTCAATGAAGGAACCGTAGTAGCCCCCACCATCAATATAAACAGCACCGTCATCTTGGTCCGGTGGGACGAAAGAGACGGCTTTGGTGCTTGTGTCTTGTTGAAGTGGGGACGGACCCTTCTTCGATTTTCTACCTATCTCGAATCCGAACAATTCCAGTGCCATAATGTATCATCTCCTTGTCAGAGGCTTATTCACGAACCGAGTCCGGGGACAGGAGCAATTCCCTTACCCGGATTCTCATCAGAAACGTCAGAACTAGTGAAGTAAGAGTACTGCATAGTTACGGTGAACTCTGCAAGTGCATCAGTTTCTTCCACACTTACTTCGATTGCTGCAACTTCACTTGGCCAGCAATGGAAGAATTTGTAAGACTTGATTGGATTTCCTTTACGATCAAGATGATCGATTTTCCAGTCGGGGAAGTGCTTGGAATTGAAGTCGTGTTCAGTTTGTGATACGTTTGCGACTGTTTTGTTTAGGTCTTCCATCCACTTCTCGAAAGCGTTTCGTAGTTTGAAATCGCCATCCGAAAGGAACGTGAGACTCCACTCGGCATACTCGCGTGTACCGGGGAGTTTGAGTGTTCGTCCTCGATACGGAACGGGGATGCTAGTCATTGTTGACGCAGGAAGACTTGCAGCCTTACATAGAAAACCGACTGGTTCTGCCAACGCGGTAGGACCGACGTTTCCCTGAACTCGGAAGAGGAAGGGACGAACCCCACCCTTGGTGAGTTGGTTCTTGAATTTGTTGATATTTAGAGACATATGTTCTCCTCTTTCTCTCTATTTAGTCGAGTTTAATCAGACCCCACCGATTTCACTGAAGTCAATTCCAGTTCTTGCAGCGATGAAGTTCAGGGTGATGAAGTTGATCGAACGTGTTGGTTTGATGAAGATATCAGCAATAAACTCGTTTCGGTCGATGACCTCACCCGTGTTGTTAGACTCGTCACATACAACCTTGAAGTCGATGATGCCTCGTCGTGACTGTACGTCGCGGAGGAATGGTTCGATAAGGTTCTTGAACTGGGCGCGAGTGAATGCATCATTCTGCTCGAAGAGTTGGAACTTCGAGGCAGTTGCGATTGCCTTCTCAAGCACGATGAAGAGTCTTCGGACGTTGATGCGGTCGAATGCACTTGGCTTTGACTGCAATGTCTTGTCTCCGAACAGGACTGTTCCTTCTCCGGGGAAGGCAACAACTGGGTTGACCTGATCCTTATAGAGTGCATCTCTCTGTGTGAGAGTTGGGTTGAAGGACAACTTGATGACTCCTCGGACCTGACCACGGTTGAAACCTGCTGGTGAGAACCATGTCTCGGTTGCTTCGTCTGATCGTACTGCAATACCAGCGGTATCGGCACACAATGGTGTCCAAACATAGACATCGTTGTAGCGATCATACATATACTTCCAACCGGAGTCAAGGAAGGCATATGAACTTGCCTTGTTGAGTTTGGTGTTTCGGAAAGCAAGTACGTTTGTTAGAGAATCACTACTTTCTCGCGGATTATCGTTGGCAACTACATCAACCTTGTCTGGTGATAGGAACACAACACAGTCCTTGCGGGAATCTGCGAGGTCAACTAGACCGACTGGAAGAGTAGTTACACCATCTTGATTATCACCACCAATTAGGAGGTTGACATCTACTGTTTCTGGGTCTGAGAAGATTGCATATCCTTGCGTGGATCCTGTTGTTGGAATGTCGCCGCGGTCCATAGAAACACCACCAGAACCACCACTGAGGGATTTGGAAAATCCAGCAGTAGATCCTGCTGAGATCAGTGTAGAAAAGGTAAGACCAGAGACAGTTACTGTTGTTCCCCATACCGATCCACCCGTAGTCAAACCAGCGTTTTGGGCGGCATCAGTCAATTGTTCAGGATGTCCACCCCACCAAATATACTTGGAGGCATCGTTGATGATATCTTTGTAGTAGTTGGACTCGCCGTTAAACTTCTTTGCATTGGCTGCCTTTGATACACCCTCGAATAATTCAAGAACAGTGCCTTTAGTACCAGAAAATTCACCATCTTCGTCAATAACTGCGATGTTCACACCATCATATCCAGTGGTACTTCCGGTTAGATCCGTAAACCAACTTGTGGTGAAGGGCATATCAATTTGGAATTGATCTTCATGTTCCCAACTATCATAATTCGATGAACTGACCAATGGTTCGGCAGCAGTGCCTCCGACAAACGCATGGGTACTACCAATACCGGTCACTGTGGCGCCGGAGTGCGCCGCCAAACCAAATACATAACCACTTGTGACTGGACTGCCAGAGATAGTAGTTACGGTTATTTGATCGCCATTTGCAGTATCGATACGGAAGACATGATCATATGATGCGCCCGGGACGGGACCACTTGTGGTTCCGACTGCCCATAGAGTCAATCCAGCAGCGCCACTAAATCCCGAGGTCAATCCATCTAGATCTTCTGTTACGCTATATGTGTAATCTGCTGTCGTTCCTGCTCCACCATCATGCCACTGAACCTTGAGAGAGTTTCCTTTGGCTCCGGGGTATCGTGCGATCCACTCTTCTTCATTCGTTGGTGCTACCCAACTATCATTATTCTTGATTAGGTTGAGAGCCGCAGATGAACCTGCATTTGCAGCAGTTGGCTCGACATAGCGGTTGACCTTTAGGGTGCGACCATATCCGAGGAAGTTCGCTGCCGTGAAGAAGTCAACGTAGTTTGTAAGTGTTGGCTTGCCGTATAGTTGGACAAGTTGATTTTCGCTGTCAACGATGACGATCTGGTCTGCTGGACCCCATTCAAACCTACCGGAAAAACCGGCGATGGTGGTAGCCACTGCGGGAATGATTAGTGTTAGATCGATTTCTTTGGTGACAACACCGGGGCTAACCTGAAATGCCATATGGAGTTCTCCTGTAGGATGCTATTCTATAACTCTTTGTATTTAGTCTTGCGAAGGGCTTACCACGGTAGTCCAAATTCATCATTGCTGGCATCGTGCCATATATTACCCTCATTATCTATCTCAGGTTCGTTCCCACCGAGTCCGTCATCAATAATGCCAAATGGCATTAGTTGTTCTTCAACTTCTTTCATCTGTTCCTTGTATAGAGCAGTGCGGATGTCGGTGTCCGTGAGGTCTTGGAAGTACTTCTGTGAAGTCACCCATGCAAAGACTACCAGAGTCATCACCATATCGTCGTTGTGTCCCTTTTCTGCTTGAAACGATGTTCCAGACGAAACAAAGGTGTTTAGTTCCGATATGATGTCGTAATCTTCGGGGACGAGTTTGTCTTCCTCGATCATACTCTTGAGGACACTGCAACCTATTCGTTTCACAGCCTTGGTAGTACGGACGCCTACACGAGACTTCTTTGCTCCCATACCACTAGAGATTGTCTGCCCCTTGACTCCACCCATCGTTGTGTGAAGCATATTTTCATACTCCATTTCCTGATGCATAATGTCTGCAACCTGTCCGCCAATGTCATTGATCTCGACTGCAACGTAGGCATCGTTGTACTTCTTTGCGATTGGTTCGAGGATGTTGGGGAGAAGCATAGGAGCCATTGTATTATTTCTGAATGTGGCTACCACCTTATATGGTATTTGTGAGATGTCTATCAACGAGAATGCATGATAATCAATCCCCTTGCCCCGTGAGACATCGACCGACATAATGTATTCGTGATTTGGGATGGGTTCCTGATAGACCTTGAGTCCTTCTTCGCTCTTCTGTATTGGTGTTTGGAATGGTAGTGTGTGAAGTTTGTCTGGAGAGATGAGAGTATTGACACTGCCTACAAAATTGCAACCAAATTCTACTTGAAATTGTTCTTCGCTGGTGTTGTTGATAGTCTCTTCTCGCCAAACTTCATCCCGACCCGGAACAGCACTCCAATGCACTTCAACAGGAACGTAAGAATTTCGTCCTTTCTCTGCATCTACCCACATCTTATAGAACATATTGAGTCCCTTGGGGGTGGACACAATAAGCACCTTGGTCTTTTGACCTGACGATATAGTAGGGTAAACCGAACTAAAGAATTCCTCCGCGACACCGTGCGGGACGTAGGCAAATTCATCAAGGAAAATCATATTGAATGAACCACCACGGACTGCGCTCGAAGACGTAGCAGATGCAATGATCTTCGAGCCATTTTCGAGTTCGATGGTACTCTTGTTCCACTCTTCGACTCCCTGTTGGAGCCACATCGGGAGGTTTTCGTATGCGAGTTTGAGTCGGTGTAGGAGTTCCCTTGCCGTCGCCTGCTTGTTTGCCAGAATGCCTACTCGAACGTCGGGGGTGAATAGTACATAATGCAGCAAGTATGAGATTACGCAGGTCGATTTACCGGTCTGTCTTGGGAATTTACAAATTACGAATCGATTGTCGTGGATTGTTTGAAGCAGATCTTCTTGAAAGTCCCAAGGCTTGAATTGCTGTAAACCTTCGTCAAGTGTCACGATCTTGACGTAATTGCTGATAAAATACAGGGGATCGTTGGAACACTTGACGTACTCTTCGACCTGTTCTTCAGTAAATTCCTGCTCGACCCCAACACACTTGAGATTAGGATTTCCGAGGTAGTTCTCGTTGGTTATTCTCTTCGTCATCTTTTAGTATTCGCCCTATCATCTTCTGAAGATCCTTTGTAGATCCTACAAACAGGTTGTTGTTGGTGGTCTGGTTCTTCGGACCACCGTCTTCTTTCTCCAATTCCTTCTTCTTCTTATGTAGATCGAGAAGGTCTTTGTTCGCCTCCGAAGTACTCTTGAGAAGTTGGGAGACTACCTCATACGCACGCGGGGAGTCACCCTCACCTGCTACGTCGAGAATTCCTTCGATGGCAACTTTGCCTTGGTCGATGATGTCCTTCAGGTTTTGGCGAACTAAATCATAATCTGAGTTTGCGTTGATTTTCGAAATTCGATTTTCAGAATCTTTAGCCAATTCAATCTTTCCTTCGACAACTTCAATGTTTTCGACTATAGGTTCTACGTCGAACACCTCTGATAAGTTCTTGTCTACGTTACCATTATCTTTCATATAGTAAGTCCTCCAGATGCACCGAGAACAAGAGTTTCTACGGTGTACGCGGTGAAGTTGTCTACACCAGAACTCGCACCAGATGGACCAGTAATACCCACGATGATTTTTGATGTTGCGTGGGAAGATCCACTGATTCCAACAACTCGGTCGTCGAATGTGAACCCTTGCGTGTCGTAGAAAGTTGTACTGATAGTTTGGACAATGGGGCTGCTCTTTATGGGACCAAACACATAAGACTTCGCAGTGAATTCCATATCGAACGAGATGAGCCTCCGAGCATCGAAGTCGCCTTCATAGTCCTCTGTAATAGAGTAACTATCAAGCACGATGGGGATATCAATCTTTTGGTTCACATCGTTGACGTTGATCGTGATGTTGAATTCTGGCGTGAAGTACGGAAGGATCTGCTCAGTGATCTGCAATCCATCTTCCATATATTTGGTAAGGATAGACAGAGAGAATGAAAAGTCGTATGGCACTTCGACGTAGTTATTGTAGGTGGTATCGTTACCCGCACCCACAATATGGCGTTTTTGAAGAGTATTTCTCTTTCGAGTAGGATCATAGGCTGCACCAGTCATCTCAAACGAGATTCTAGGAAGCGTGACTTGAGTGTCCGCTATTTCAGTTCCTGAATCAATGTCTAGTGCATAACGACGAATGTACTTCTGCTTAGGTCCATACCCAAGAGGAACCCGGATTCGTTCTGTCTCGTTTCCGGCGCCATCTAGACGTTGGACATAGATGTTGTTGAACAGAGAACCAAATGCAACAGTAAGATACCGAATCGACTTGTTGTAGAATGTTTCGAACATTTTTAGTATCCACCCTCCGACCAAGGATCCACATCCGTGAAGTCGAAGACATCATCAGCCTCGATCTGAATGTCACGGTTGTCTGTGTATGGAGTCGTTGGGATGTCGGTGGTAACGCCAGAGTCACCCGTACTACCGATTGAGTAGTAGACAGCAGAGTCTTGTCCCGTCAGACCTCCTGTAGCGTCCAGAGAACCACTTGCACCCGCTATTTGTAGAGTCTTGGTAGATAGGGTCCATTTGAGTACTTCGGCACTGAAAGTGTGCGTAGAGAAGGATCCTCCTTGGAAGACATTCTCACCAACAAGGAAGTTACCTGAGCCTGATGACAGGATGACATTGAATGCGTAGTCTCGCAAGTCTGCATCGATCTTGTCGATGACTGTGAAGCCTGTGTCGAACTCTTCTTGACTGTACTGGAAAAGTTCGCATGAGATTTTGTAGGCGTAGTTCTTGCCCGACTGATAGAAAGGATTTTCATGCTCAACATGCTTGATCTCGAAGATGCCGTTGGTCAGGGGGAAGTAGAGCAAGTCTCCCTCGCGTGGGCGCGTGATCGCGGGCGAGTCGATCTGTGCCGCTACTTCACCAAATCGTTTCTTTGATACAGACAGAGAAACGCTATCACGAATTTCAAGACCAAACTTAGAGATGAAATCACCCTCACCCTCGAAGCCGTCTACCGACTCGATGTACATCTCGATGTTGAGTCCATCGTCAAATTTAGATTGTACATCTTCACCAAACAACTCGTCGAGTTTGACGATGGTGCGTGGCATATAGACGAAATCGTGTCCGTGAATTTTGATAGACTCCACGACTAGATCTTCGATAAGCCTTTGGTCTACCTTGCTAGGTCTGAAGTATGAATTTGTAGCCATTGATCAACCTACCATAAAGTCTGGGGGTAGTTCGTATAGATCCCCTACTTGTTCTTCGATCTTGTCTATTTCTTCCTTCGCTTCGTCTAAGATTCGGGAGCCATTGAATGCGACTCCACCGGGAAGTTGGACTCCCTCAAACTTGATGAGGTTCATTCCCCACTGCTTCTTGATAAGAGCAGTGACGTATTTCTTGAGAAGCCGGTCGCTGTATATCTCGGGATATGTCTGAGGATCGAGAGCAGTGTATGCCTCGATGACAATATAGTTTCCTACTTCGACATCGTTTGCCCAGTCCATATCAATGTAGAGTTTGTTGGTCACTCGACTGAACCTGAAGTTCTTTGCGGGATCTAGAATTTGACTGATCATCGCAAGGTTCTGCTTCGTGATGGTGTAGTTGGTCATCGACCCCGGAGTGAACGTCCCGAAGAAGTCATTGAGTGCTAGTTGATATGAGACATCGAACATATTCATCGAGTGGGTTTGGATTTCAAACATCCGAACAATGCTTACTACCCTACTATCGATTGCATCCATGTCAATGTATTCGTTAGTCACATCGTCTGCGGTGATAACATGCTTCAAGAAGGTTTTCTGGACACCATCGAAATGGTACTCTGCGAAAAACTGTAGGGCATCATCGACAGCATCTTCTATTTGGATATCATCAACATTCACTTCGATGACTGGAGCGCCCAGTTGCCGAAGTGAGTATTCTTTGAGTGCCTGTCTAGATGCGGGTACTGACATATTAGTCTATTGCTCGTATAATCGTTTGAATGTTTCTGGAATTCCCCACTCGGAGAGTTTGTAGAGAGTGTCGATTTCCGACCCGGCCGTCATCAACGACTTGACATGCAAATCAAACTCAGTTCTCTTCGCGGAAAGTTCATGTATCATATAGTAGGCAAGTTCTTGAAGTTCTGAAGCGCCGCCAGTCTGTCCCGTGTTAGGAGAGAGTCGGATTGCATTTGTGTATGGACCAAAGGGGGACGTATTATCACCATCCCCAACTTGAATGGGTGTTTTGTATGTGTATGTGTTTCCTGCACCCGACGAGAAGCCTGCCACCAAGTCGTATCTGTCGTGAGCAGATGTGAATTCATCAAGAAGTTCTGCAATTCTCGATGGATATTGGTCATATTCCCTAATCTGATGTGCGCCTTCAACAAGGGGCCCTGCGCCGCCGGTGTTTCCTACGGTAATTCCGATGGGGGCAATATCGACAAGAGGTGAAATCAGGTTTAGAATAGAAGTTTTAGCACCACCTATCGTAATGTCATTGAGGTTATGTATGTAACCAATTTTGGATGTGCCTCCAACCGCACCCGAAAATATCGACGACTCTATGGTAGCGCCTGTAACATATGAAGTGGCACCGGCACCACCTGTTGGACCAACTTCACCCACCAACAAAGCAAAGTATCCGTGAGTGAAAGATCCAGATATCCCACCAATAAGACCGTTCGTCGCACCACTAGGACCAGTGAGTCCTGTAAAGTCTCTGATACCAAGAACTGTTCCGATTGGTCCAGTTCCAGAATCGATTGTTCCTCCTAGAGTAAATCCAGAGGAAAAACCACCAAAGGTTTTTCCGGGATGAGTCATTCCCAAGATATACATCGTTCCCAGATCATAACCAATATCTTGACCCCTACGACCGGGTGGTTTTCCATCATCAGGATACCAATCCAAAACATTCAAGAACCCGCAATTTGGTTTTGCAATGAGACTACCTTTATAATTGTCCTGTAAAAGTTTTATATAATCCTCAAATGATGACAATGATCCCGGATCCGGGAGATTCGATTGTTGGACATAATTACGCTCTTCCTGCAATCTTTTGTCAGTTTCGAAATCTATGTACATTTCAGTTTCACCTATTGGGTACGAGATTTCAGGTGCTGAAGTTAGATTCAGCGAGCCTGCTGAATCTTCAAGATTCAGCGAGCCTGCTAAATCTTCAAGAGTACTCTTATATATTGAAGGTTCGCCAGGTGATTTTTGGGATGATATATTTACAGAATTTACAGAAGTATACGTAAATTGTTTTGTTGTTGAATCAATAATTGACTCTGGTCCCGAGACTAGAGTTCGCCCCGACCTAAATGAATCCACAACCGACATCACATACGCAAAAGAGTATTTTGTGTCTAAGAAGGCTAACCCTACATAATTAGAGGGTGTTTTTGTTAGTGATTCTGTTGATCGAGCAGGCGTGCTTAGTGTTGATATAGAAGAAGTACACGGAATACCTTCCAGATTGATGGTAAACGAAGCCGGATATAGAAGTTTTTTATATAGTGAATCGATTATCATTAGATTATCACCTTTGAACTGTTATTTCTTTGCATTGTAGAGCGAAATATGGCTCACCACCCGCGTTGGCACACGACCATATCCTATGATCATTTCGGTGATTCCAATCCGCATTCCGGTTTCCGTCTCGTGTTTCCCATTCCGCAACCGCCGTGATGCCGTGGACTGTATCTGGACCGCCCTCATCAATGTTGGCGTATGTTCTAAGTTTGCCGATTCGACTCCCGAGGGGGAGGTATTGGCCGTCGCCCGTGATGCAACCATGTTCACGCATAGCAGCCGCCCATATCTCTTGGGGAGTAAATTTCCATTTATCGTTGATCTCAATTCCCACAATCTTTGTTTTGAAGGTGGGGACTTGACGGATATCATCTTCCGAACTCATCGGCAGACCCCCAATAGGAGCGGGAATCTGAAGGGTAATTTCACCGTAGTTCATCTTCATCTCCGGCAGCGGAATCAGTTTGCCATCTGGATCCGTGTCTGTTGCCGAGACTGGAACACCGTCCGGGTTGTGGGTGTTTGTGTGGTTGATGCCACCACTCCCGCGGCGTACATACTCCTCGCCGTCTGTGCCGATAGGATCATTGTTTACAAAGTCTAGTTCTACCACAATCGCTCGCGGAGTTTCGTAATCAAAATCAGTTTTCCTCAGTATCGGTCTACCACCTTTAGCGAGGGACCAATTTATTCCATTAGCATCTTCCATTGTGAATTCGGTGTAATAATCTTCAAAGGTGCCTCCAGACGTGAAATTGTCAACTTCGGTCACAAATGTTATTCCATCCACTGGTAACATATTCTGGTACCAGCGACCGGGTAGTCCTTGGTGTTCTGATGGTCCGTATGTTGAGGTGGGTAACAAATCAAAGTTAAACTGGCGATCCCAGCCTGCGGTTGACCAATTAAAACAATTTTTTGTTTTTCGATACATCAAAACGGCCGCCCCAAGTCCGGTAGAATGTCTTGTCCACCCCCGCCAAACCGGGTCATTCGCGTGGACATAGAACGGAGAATTTAATGGAGTCGAGGAATCATTGAAGAAGGCTCTAAGAGGGCGGTCGTTTCTACTTGAATTGCCCCTGTTTGGTCCACCTATACCAGACCCTGCCGAATTGCTGTAGATATCTCCAGTGACAGACGGAAGTTCTCCCCATGTATCCATCTGCACTCTAGATTCTTCTCTATCCCACGGAGACTGTTCTTTATTATTGCTGTAATATATCCGATCCCAAGCAACAATTTCTCGACCCTCCGCATCAAAGTTTCCACTTCCAGTCAGACCAACAGCAGGATCTACGAAGGTTGTTGGTAGAACTGGTGCGGTTCTGTATTTGTAATATTCTCCGGTGCTTCGAGTGGTTCCGTGATACATAGGGGCTTGACTGCATATTACGGTTCCCCATTGTGCTTCTGGTCCCATTCTTTTCAGTGAAAGATGCAACTTGGCTAGAGTGTCATCACTCATATTCAAACGATCAGCCAATTCCATTGGTCGTAACAACCCCACCGGCTCATCTCCTTTTCCAAACTCTTTCGCACCAGCAGTATTTTTTATATACTCATGCATTAGGAGAGGACGAACAACCCGATCCCAATAACAAAGATCGTTTTCATTGACAGATGGTGCGTCCGTCCGTGGATGTCCATATGGACTTTTTGCCAAAACCCTGCAATCATTATAGTATGCTCTTGTGATGATTCCACAATCACCTGTATAATAAACCCATCGTGGCCAACCGGATGCATTCGAGTGTTGTATGTACTCATACGAATCAACATCGCGCCTCCAACCTATGGCATCAACACTCGCTCCCCCTGCTCCCCCACCATACTTTGGAACAACATAATCTGCAATTGTACTATTTCCGTACAATACAGCACCAATACCTTCGAAGGCTCCCGTTACGCCGTTGGGACTAGTCTCTGAATATGGCCCGCCTTCGCCAGACTCGGTTAGAGCCCAAAGTTCTGCCAGCATACCATAAGGAAGACCATAATCATCCTGCCCACATCCAGTAACACCATACTTGGCAAACTCTGTTCTCCAATGTGCAAGACCGGCTAACTTCTGCTCCGGGGTTACGGCCGAGCCATCGGGCTGGGGTCCAAAACTAACACCATATTCATTTGCTAGTGCATAGGCCCACATATTATTCCAATCATCCAGCCGAACATTAGTCCAATCATAGAAGACTTGGTTTACGCGCGAATACAAGCATGACTTCCAATTGGGCTGATCGCCGTCGTCGTATACCCCAAATCTTTCTGGGAAATATTTGTGTCTGGCATATGCGCCCCCCGCTCGCACCATTCTAACTACCGATGCACTTGTCAGTTGGAAAGTCTTGCCGACATCGGCATCCCTGTACATTTCAGTAAGATTCCATCCGTCCAATACGTTTTTGGAGTATATTTTGGTTGGTGTCGTCAATTCGTCGAGTCGCTGAGCGACCACCGGCTCGCCCGGCGGTTGGAAGTTAAGTAAGGTAGCGTTGTATGTACTACGATCTGACCAATGACCCGTTACGCCGTTGAGAGCAGTCCATGCATATTTCTCTCCTCCCACTACGTCAGTCACCTTCGGCGTAGTAGCCATCTTGAACATAAATCTCCTTATCCTTGAAGAGAATTCAAATGCCTTCTGTTTTTGAAAACTTTCAATTTCATGCGTTCCATCAGAACCAAATGTCTCCGCGGCTGCGTCCTTGGATGGTAAATTTACCGATTCGGTCGGTGTGCCATGCAGTTCCCAGCCCGGATCTGTATCGTTTTTGTATGTACCTGCGGCGACCCCGGTCGCGGTCGGATTACCCCCGATGGAAAAGGGCCAAGTATCGGTTTGTCTATTTGAATCAGGCGCGCTTGTGTGAAGTGAAACTTTTATCGCAAGACGAATTCCGTCTGGAATGTGGTACATTAACTTGCATGTCCACATATAATTAGTATCAGATATCACAATCCCATTACCTATTGGAAAACTAATGGTTCCTGCCGCCCCAATGCTTTCGTGTCCTAAGAGGTCTATTGGGTCTTCAAAAGCCAGACCACCACCAGAAGGGATCATATAGTTAGTGGTCGGGACAGGATATCTCCATGAATAATAATACATAGAGTCCCATGGACTAGACGTGCAGGCTTGGTACACTCCGGGACATAACAAAATTCCGCTTGTGTACCCATGGTCATTGTTCTTGTTGAGGCTTTTATGTGATGGATTAGACCAATTGATTATTTTTGGGTTGACGACCATGTTCGAATTCCAGAACGCCGACGACGAAGCAGGCCTGTGGCCACGATAAGTGATATGCTCTCCGCTATATCTTTGTGGGCCACCTTCATCATCAGTTTCATCACCAGTCCACAATTGAGAAGACAATGGATGATCCCCGCCAGCAGCGCCGCCGCGTAGTGTGGGATCGAAAGGGTTCACAGCACCAGCAGCGTTGAGCCGCTTCGTATACATTCCCGCTTGTTCGACATATCCGTTATTGGGATCACCACCAATTGGATTCTCATTCTTAAAGTAGTCGAAATCTGCATACCAAAACTTATCAACAATTCTTTGATCTACGATTCGGGGGCCAGGGCCATCTGGATCGCCGCTACCTACCCATGGACCGCCAATACCAGACCAAGTGGATCCTCTGTTTGGGTATGGAAACCCGAATGTCTTGTAACCTCCACACGCAATGACTCTTGCCAATTTTTTAGAGAAGGTTCCTCCGTGGAATTTGCGATCATCTCGATATGCCCAAGAGTGGTTATTCACTGTGTCAAAAGACGGACCACTCGCTCCACAAGCACATATAATGGTATATAACCCAGCGTGGAAGGTAATTCCTCCGTGCTTGGCACCGCCAAATAGATGCGCGTCGGTGTTGCCGGGGTCGCCGACCGGATCGGATGTGTATCCTTCTGGAAGAAGAGATCTCCTAGAGTAGACTACATACCTTGGCCACGCGGACTTCCCGAAAGCCCAGGCCACCATTCTAGACATCGGATTAATCGCGTACAGCATAGTCCAATGATTCGTCCAACTTGTTGGGTCGGACGAAACCTCTGCATAGATAAATTGCTTGTCTGTGTACGCCAACGACTTATCCTTACGAGACATCAGAACATAGCCTGCTCCCGGATGGACATCGGTTGCGTCATACACCTCACCCTTGAGATGAAGTTCGCTGTCATCGTTGAATGTAGTAACCGAGCCGGATTCGAAGTCGATCGTCGAGTCGGATTCGAATGTAGTAACCGAGCCGTCTTCGAATGTAGTAACCGAGCCGTCTTTGAATGTAGTAACCGAGCCGTCTTCGAATGTAGTAACCGAGCCGGATTCGAAGTCGGTAGTGTCACTGAAGGTCGCGGGTGCGTCTACGAACAATCCACCTGTGTTTACTAACACTCCACCTGCGTTGCTGAATGTCCACGTTGTTGTTGCGTCATTACCGCTAAACGTAACAGTGTTGCCATTGAATATGAGTTTTCTATCGCCCTCGCCATTGCGGAAAATTACCGATGGACTTGCAGCATCGATTGATGTGGCTGAAGTGAATTTTACTTCTGATGTATTATTTGATCCTAAAGCATCGAATCTTGCAACACTGTTTTCAAAGGATGTTTCTTCGGGAGTGACTGTTACTACGGGCCCGTGTTCGCCCCATGGGGTTCCGCGAATTATAAAGTTGTAGGGACTGGCACTATCTCCAAGATCAATATCGATATCCGTGGTAGAAGTGTTGATATTACTACCTACAACGGAGACTTCCGCGACATTAGGTCCAGCACTCGACTGATCGATGTAGATCTTCGGAGTTTCAAAATCAACCTTGTTCACTCCCGATCTGAACTGGACATCACCACTGTTGAATGTAACCCACCCATGAGCGTCGTTCGGTTCGAACTGAACATTACACATGAAGGATGCCCCGGCCGGGCAGGCTACAACGATGTCGCCCTCGAACGTGATTCCGCCAGTGAAAACATGCTCGTTCCCAATGGTATACGGCATCGTATAACCAATTGTAGCAATTCCGTCCTCATCATGATAGGTGACAATAAGACCATCTAGCCCCGGAATCTGACTGGCAGTGATTCCGTAGATTTCTAACGGGTTCAACTTCTGCACAATGTCATTAGTCCTTCGATACCAAGTATAGAAGGTGTCCGCCAGATTCAGATTACTGATCGGATCTTTATATGGTGGTGTTACAGACATAAACGCTCCTTTGGGGGATCTAACCTATTAGACGGCATTGCTTTGAAGAGGAATTGCTCTTAGATCTTGTGCATATGACATTGTTATTCGGCTAGAGGGGTCACCGTCTTTGAATAGGACGATCTTGATACTGTATGTATTGAAGTTACCCAACGATGTGGGTTCAGAAGGTCGGAAATAATAATCTTGAAGAATACCCGGTTCGGTTTCTTCTTCCCCCGAAGGATAGGAGTCAGCACCATCAGATCTTTCTGTCGGGAACAGTTCTACCCACTGAATACCATCAAAATCTGCTGCACCACTGGAGGTCTTTGCGTAGACCTTTACTTTTCCGTATGCTTTGAGGCAGACTAGCATGTCATTAGCCATTCGCTCTGGGATGGTCATTCTCTTACTGACGTACCTAGCAATGTTACTGGCAGAACCGGCTGTTCCTCGTAGTTCTCCAAGGACATCAGAATTTGCGGGGGCAGATGCTTTATCGTGTACAGCGATTAGTCCGACTCGATCTAGATCAATCACCGGAGATATGCTGTTGTTGCCCGAGGCCGGGAATGTGATACCTGCCATATCGGTTGAATGAATATCCTCTTCTGTGGCAAGAATTCTCTCACTATTCAGTTCACTTTCAACACCATTGTATAATGCTACGGGTTGCATAAACCCTGACCCGTATGGTTGCTGATTTCCTGTGATGAGAACGGAATGTGCTTTATACGCACCTGCTGGTGTAATAGGACTCATGCTGATGTGACCCCCAGAAGACGCATTAAAATTGCACCTATAAATGTTCATCATAAACACCCGATTCATATTCTCTACTCTAGAGCCATTGTTGATTGGATTGAACAAACTTCCCAACTTGATTCCAATTCCAGCACCTTTGCTGAATATGTCATCGCTAGGATCACCTTCTTCATTCAACTCAATTTCTCCTACGGTCGAGGTGAAAAGTTCGTATGCTGAACCATTCGTGATAACACATACAGCATATCTTCCTGACTGCAAATATACAGGCGAAGAGAACTCGAATGTGGTTTCCTTGGAGTCGTTGGGACCGGCATCATGTAGTACTACTTCTACGTTTTCTGGATGTACGGTAACAGTTGACAGCGGAACTACCTTGTTTTGATGAGGGTATCCCGCTTCCATTGGACGTAGTTGTATTGTTATTGGTTGTCCCCCAACAGTCGCTTCACTGTTCCTGAAGAACAGATCAATCTTTGATAGATAAATCCCATATGGATATCTAGAGGAATCGACAATAATCTCTTGTGCAAGAGGTTCAATACCACCATAGATCGGTGTGTAGTTGTTATCTTGTGTTCTGTCATAAGAGTAGTCAATAATATCAGGTGAATTGACAGATCTCTTTCTAGTTTCCAATTCTCTGTAGGACCGAGATGTATTGTCTGAGTCTCCGTATAGACCCTGAGAATAGAATTTAGTTTCAGCCATTGTGTTTGCAAGATCGAGGTCGTTGTCTGATCTATCCGAGAGTCGGAATGACTTCTCTCCCGTAAGGAAGGCACCATCTGAGATTTCGATATGACCTATTACAGATCCATTAGAATCTACATCATATCCATCCGCACTTCCTACAGATACATTATCGAAGAATGCATAGACTTTCGATACTCCGTCCGTCGCCGGAGGAAGAAGACCTTCTGCGGAGAAGGAGATTCCAATTCCCCGCATGTAAGGAACAACACTTTCATCGATGGACTTGTTCCCTACTGTCCGCATAATTCGGTCTGGATATCGATTGGTTTGATTTGGTACAGGAGAGACATACTCTCTGCTTGATGGGTCTACCTCTCTCGGCTGGAACGAATTGTCCTTGGTTCCTAACCAATGATAAAGATATTCTTTATCGAGGGTTCCATATCCATATGATCTACCTACCTGATGGGAAGATAGACCAATTTGATATGCGTTGTTCTCACCAAAAGTATTGACAAGCACATAAGGAGCGACCGTTTCGTCGAAGTAAAAGTCGGATGCTGGTTTCAGTTTTACGAAACCAAGATAGTCAACTTCTCCGTATGGGTTGGGATGAGTTGTTTCGGTTCCGGCGGTCTGTCCTACAATTCGAGTATGTCCGTAATTATAAGTGATGATACCATCGTCCGATTCGATGAGCCGGTGTCCCGGAGTAACATCAAATTCGATTGCCGAAGCATCGAACGGAGGTCGTACTCCACCAAGCCTGCTATCCATCGAGCAGTTGTGGTCTAAATTAGCAACATCAGAAAATGCATGTCCAGTGAAATCGTCTACCATGATACCTTCTGTAACTGGGAACACATTGTACTCGTCTGTTCCCGACATCATAATTGGTTCTTCGGTCGATCTAGCGATTGCGTTGGACACGAGTTTTCCGTAGATGTCGCTGCGATATCGCAGATCATTCTCGTTTTGCATCTTGCCAATTTGGTTCATTGTAAATCGACGATTATCAACATATCGTACATGCACATCTCGGGTAAGATCAAACACATAAGGTTCAATATCGAGATGGTATAGGACCATATCATCCATCGATGTTTGGGGGGGTTCTCCTAGAAGACCGGGGATCCCGGATACTACACCAAGAGTTCGGTCTTCTCCCACAACCACAGAATCGGTTCTTGGAAGATATCGCTCATAACTGATATGTGAGGTTTCGTTGGAATTGTCGAGAGGCAACCCAAAGGAGTGTTGCCGAACTGAGTACTGATTCTTGTATTGAATTGGTCTGAAGTCGATGTACTTTTGTAGTCGATAAAACTTACCAGAGTCTCTGTCGGTGAATGATGGAATTGCGTCGTATGGTATACTCTCCGGGCTTGCTTCAATATAACTGTCAATGGTTACAGGACCAATTCCGCTATGTTCGTTATAGTCAAACTTCACGGTGACTTTGTATGAAACACCATCGGTATTGTTACTGAGTTGGGATTTGGGAACGAATACTCGACCCAGTGTATAGGCATAAGATCGTTGTCCATTATCCAAAATAACGTCAGATGTTGCTACAGGGCTCTCACCATCCTCCATGTCCACGATACTACCAATGCTCAAAACGTCACTCTTCGAGAGAGTAAACACAACGTATTCAATACCATTTACTTCTTGTATTTCAGAAGATATTATATCCGAGTCCTCCTTGTCGGGCGCCTCAGTTAGATTTCTAAAGAAGTTGCTGAAAGGTGAGATATTCACCTCGTCATAATTCAGATATGCTGAATAGAAAAATGTTATCGTTTCATCGAAAAGCATTCTATCAAAATCGATAGTCATTGATGTACCGCTAAAGCCCGGGAGGGGGTCGCCTTGATTTACAACGAGTCCATTACTATCAATGGCTATGACAGGAGCATTTGCAATCTCGAAGTTAGTTACATCGTCTCCAATGCCCTGCTGGTCATCGTACTCCCTTGGGATTGTTGGGGTGATTGTATCAGTTTCTCCGTTCACACCCTCTTCGATATGTACCAACTGAACAGCAAGTCTGGTTCCGGCTGGAAGACCTTCTCCAGCAAGTCCCTTTTCGGTGATGGTGTTGTTTCCCGACGTAGGAAAGAGGAGAGATTTGTATCCAGACAACTTAGGACCGACTGATCCATTAGATGAAATAACATCTAAATGCGTCCCTCCCGCGCCATCGGGAGTCGTGCCGTCAGTGGGCTCGACAAACACTAGTATATCGACATCGCCAATGTTGTAATTGTTGTTGTCGATTTTCAGACCACTAATATATGCTCGATATTCACCGAGAGGATGAAGTTCATCACTATCCATTCGTCGGACGCAAACGACATTACAAGATCCAAAGGTTATCCCGTCAGGTTCCGAAGAAGATTGGAGGTAGTGCAGTGAGCCAGATGTTACGTTGTGTGCGGGTCCGAAAAGTCGGAAGAGGCTGTTCGAAGCGTCTATGACAAAGTAATTTCCGTGTGTAAGATTGAGATTTTCGATATAATGGATTTGGGTGGTTCGCGGTTTGTATACAGACAAGAAGGTCGGACTCTGAGTCTCTATTTCATAACCACTAACATATGATTTGTGAGGATCGATACCCACGGCAAACTTGTTGGTGTTGTCGGAGGGAGTGAAAGCAGTTCCGTGCGAGGTGACTCGGAGTTTAGGACTACCAAGTGTGTAGTGTCCCGACTCATCGAATGTCCGACGAGCCAACGAATCTTCAAGAGCCGAATAGTCGGCATGTTCAATCTTCTTGGTGGTATTTCCATCGACGATACGAATCAATTCGACGAAGTTGTCCCCAGAGAAGGTTAGTGTCGAGGCATCCCCAAACGAACCCGTAAATTCCTTGGAGTCTATTGCAAGATCAATTTTGTAGCGATCTGATCCGGGAGCATTGAAGTTATAAAATCCACTTGCGGGATCTCGTAAAGTTTCATCTTCCGAAGAGTTCACGATCGAGCGAGAAACAGTAAAACCAACCGATGATGTGGGATCAGAAAATATTCGTAGTTCGTTATTATCTTCAGCAGTTCCTGTTGAATTGAAGGGGACAATACTTTGCATTGGTGTGTGGATGAAGAACCCGTCAACAAAGAAGAATCCTTCGTTCACTGTTACTAAAATAGCATCCGTTCCTACTGCATCAACAACAACAACGGTTTGATCATCATCTTCGAGAGTTACTGTACCACTTGCAATATTGAAGGTTTCACCGAGATGACCGTCTCCTACAGTAGAGACAACATCGTTGGGTGAAAAAGATCCAACTGTTGATGGGGTGAAGAACACAACTTGACCGAGATCTAATGGATACTGACCTCCCGCAAGAACATGGACTACACGACCCCTCATCGATCCTTCTTGCGACTTAATATCTTGTCCTACCATCTCAGCAAGGTTGTCAATCGGAACATCGGTCGAAATACGAATCCAATGGACTTTTCCTTCTACTACTTCACCACCAACAACTACTGAACCATTCTCGAATATATGACTACCAAATCTCTCGACTTGGTTCTGGAGAATAGATTGAATCTGGGTGAGTTCTCTTGCTTGAATGCCATATCCAGGCTTGAATAGATGACGAAGGAACCCCTTATCGACAGAGAAATCGTCGTAGTAGGGATTCGAGTCAAACAACAGGGGGATATGTGATTTAGTTTGTGTCATTGGTTGTCGTCCTCTACACTCCGAAGTCTATCAGCAGACGAATTATTTCCGACTGCTCACAATGTCTAGTGATACTATTTTCTAGAGTGTGTCCGTGAAGTATTTTTCCTGTTCCTGCTTGTAGACCCGGCGTGGTTATGGTATTTATACTGGCTGTGATACCCCCACCGATGGTAATGTACTCTCCGAAGGTGTATCCATACTCAGTCCCCCACGTTCCACCAGTGATTCCGGTGACGTAGATGTTGGCAGTAGTTCCTGCCGATGTCGTGTCCGAGTAGACTGCGATTCCGGTACTTCCAGACGCTCCGACAATGGTTGCGTCGATTAGAATGTCAGCGGCCGCAATTCCTTCTGGATTCCACACGCCGAGTGTTGTAGTGAGTCGATAGTTATTGGTGTTGGTTCCGAGGTATCTATCCTCTTGGAACTGAAGCACCGATGCCATTTTGCCAGCACTAGAGTATACACCAGAACTACCCATAGTAATTCCAACAACCTCTTCTGATTCTTTGTACGCTCCACTAACATCCGACAGATCAATATATGCGACCGTATCTGAGGCACTTCGCCAATCAACGATTGCTCCGGCAGAATGAGAATCTTTGCCCAGAAGGAGGTCACCCACAACATACCCAAGTTGGTTTGTGTAGAATCCGGGTTTGGTTCTGACGGTGACTTGAGAGAATCTCTGAATTTCTGACCCGGCAATCCTGCCTGCGTTGGGTCCGGTTCCGCCAATCTTTGGATCCATAACCAGACTGAACTGTGAGTAGTCATTCTCACTCGGGAACTTGTCTTCTTGCCTATCTAAGAGTGCAGTGACCATAATCTTGTCGGGTCTAATTTCCATCACCGGATCGGATCCGTGTCCGCCAACTGGGGGAATCTGTGGGTCAAGACTCGGAATAGTTCCAACGATTGCAGCACCACCAGATGTTTCGTTTGGGGGAACGATGCGAGCAGTTGCGTACTTATATCCAGATCCTCGGTCGTTGACCAGAACACGAGTTATGGTTTTGGTAACATTATTCATAATCGGAATTAGAACGGCACCACTTCCATCACCAATAAGTTCTGTCTTTGGTAGGACTTTGAATTGATCCCCTTGCAACATGGGGACACCAAACGCAGTATCAACTACATATGTTTTACTTGAGTCTGTTGAGGTATATTCATTAATAGTTCGGTGTAGTCCAGAACCATTACCCGATGTCATTACTAGAGAATATCCTGTTGGGTTGCCAATCAAGTCGTCATTTCGAACATGAATGGTTGTCGCCTCAGCCTCAACATCGAATCGAGTGATTTCACCATTAGCAATTGTTGCGGGGAATAATGCTGTGTTTGTTCCTGTCAAGAAGACAGTATGTACGGCACCATCAACAGCATTGAACTGAACAGCATATTGAAGTGCGCGACCGTCAGGATATTTGTTGGTGTTTTTGGGATCGACTGCAAGGGTTCGGATTGGGATGAGATCCTCTGTAGTGAAGTCATCAAGATCCTTGGTGACGGACATTATAAACTTCCACACATAACCGTCAGGAGTTCGGATGTCTTCGGTATTAGCACCAGTCGGAGAAGTTGTACTCGGTTTTTGTGCCGCATCGCCACCGTTATTGTCTAGACATTTATATACGTTGCCATTTGTTGTGGAAACGTATTGGGGTGTATCTCCATTATACGCCAAGTCATCGGTATATTGAGAGTAGGTTGCTCCATAGACCCAAGTGTTCTTGCTTGCCATTAGATAGACATCGAGGTCGAGGATTCTTTTTGCAGCGATGGCATTCTTCCATACATCAAGTTCCATTGCTCGGGACTCGATGTAATTAGATCCTGTACTAAATGGTTTTGATATTATTAGGTAGAGACTATGACCAGAGTCCACCTTAAACAATTCCTGTAGTGTCTTGCATATATCCGTTCGGAATGGAATCTGTGTCATCGAGTAATCTTCCTATGGAATTCTTTGATCATTAAAGGTTTGAAGTCAAAGGTGAGTCCATCATAATCTTCTGTCGTTACCGTGGATGGTTCCTCTAAATACCACCCTGTAAATCCGCCTACATCTGCAACAGAGTACATCATCCCTGATGTACCTCCCACTCCTGTACTTATATCGCTTGCCATAAAAGGCTCGTTGGAATATTTAGCAACCATAATGATGTTCGCATGTTGCAGGTCGGCAATCCATGGCAGGCTGGAAACAACAACTCCCTGAGCCTCTGGGGAGAATATGCCAGTTGTCTGATAAACATAATCACCCACAGAAATAGTTGCGTCCATGAATGGGTGCCACGCCACCATCCGCTGTATCATAATATCGTCACCATTCGTGATCCCACTTCCATACAAAGAGCCAGAGATAGTTCTTGTGTTGGGATGTGGATATATCAACCAATAATCAGCAGTAGCAGAGTCAGTTCCAATAAACACCAACTGGCTGCACTGGGGTCGGTTTGCGGTTCCGCCTGGATTATCCTCGTCGCCCAACGGACCACTCGCACCAAGAACGTGAACGCTTGTTCCTGATTCTGTGAACGATCCTTCTAGATCACCACTAAATCCATTAGGGAAGAGATCTGTGCTTCGAGAGTTGTTCCTGAGATTTTCCCATGTATTCAAGTTGTATGGGGTGTAATGTCCGATGATGGGAGTCTCCCATGCTACCCTCGATCCTGTGATCGTGCTGTCTGACTCTACCGTAAGAGGAATGAGGTAGTCTCCGAATAGAGCATACCCGGCTGGATGAACAATCTTTTTGACGATGGTCTTATATTTATACAGAGGAAGACCAGATCGAATAACATACGAGAAGTCTTGGTAGTAGTGATTGTCCTGCATCTTACTCTTACTCGAAACGAGATGACTACCCGACTCATAGAAACCACGACTTGGATGCACACTTCCACCACCGGATACACCGATAGAAGCATCATTTCCGTTCTTGGTGTCGATTTCCACATTAATACCATCACTGTCTATGAAGTTGACTCCGTAGTCTAAGATGTCGATAGTGTTGATTGCTCCAGCAGAGAAACCAGATGATCTAGACTTCACAGAGGACACATACCCTCGACCACCCCGACCTCGGGTTCCGGTTATTTTGATTGAGTCACCGATTGCATACTCCTGCCCACCGTTGTCGATGGTGATTTTGCTGATGGTAGGAAGAATCTTTTCTGTGACCGAAGCGCCGTCTGTTGGTATCTCGGTTGGAAGACTAGGATCAAAGATGCCCGATATGGCATCGAGTTCTAGTGCGAAGAAGTCATATCCCTCCCCAACGTATCTCACTGCTCTCTTCACACCGGCAGAGGCTGTTTGCTTGTCTAGGTCCACAGGATCGAACTGTGAAATCAACTGTCCTTCAGATTCATAGATTGATGCACCATGGGAAGTAGATACTAGCAGTTGCTTATCACTCGTATACTTTCCCAACGATGTCTTTATGATGTCTTCTTTGGGAATGTAGATTTCAGTATCTGTGTCAAAGAGCATCTTGAAAAGAAACTTGACACTATCAACAGAACCCTTTGCTCTATAGAAGGAGCGAATATTCTTGATGATGGTCCTCTTGTTAGTTCCATCTGCAAATGATTCAGGAAAGGAATCTAGCAATTCTCTCTTCATCATGTCGAAGAAGAAGTCGATGTTTTCGTCAAGATTTCGGTTGTCTTTGAGGTGTTGTGATGTGTATATCTCACCTGCGCCTGTACCACCGTGCGTGACCCCTTGCTCCATCCAACGATAGTACTCCCGGAGGAACTCAACAAACGTAGTGTGTTCGAGTCCTACGAACTCAGGAAGTTGGTCTGGTAGAATGGTAGAAGTGTAGTAACCGGGAATTGGTTCAGGCGCCAGGACATAGGCAAGTGTTCCCCCGTCTTCTGGTTCTAGATTAACTCTGAGTGGTAGAAGCACTTAGTAAATCATCCTTGTCCATAGTTTGCAATGTTGTCGATATCATTCATAGCGACTTGAATCACCATTGGGTCCGCTGAATCGTAAGTGATGATCGTATTTCGGGGAGCAATAATGTCGGAATCTCTTGGTTTGGCTTGAATATCGAGGTAGGCAGAATTTCCATCAACAGCATTAATTTTGATTCGGTTGAGTGTGAGGTGTCCGGTGTCGTAGTTCACATCACCTGCATTTTCCTTCAACACAACACCGAAGTTGTCTACGATCTTCAATTTTCCTGCACTATCGTCAATCAGACTTCCTGTCTTATTAGCACCGTTATCATCAACGAATGTAAACGATCTACTTCCAATTACAGGAACGTGTCCGATGTGAGGATTGTGGATTGGGTTCGTGAATGAAGTAGCGTAGGTAATTGCACTTGCAAGGTTTGGAACCAACCTCTTCTCCATTGTTATCTTAATGTCGTTTCCTAGAATAGATGAGTCCGTGTTGTCTATGAGAGTCTGTAATCTTGACAGGTATAGGCTCTGACTGAACTTCTCAAGGTTGAGGTCAATATAGTTCGTGAGCAGCGTGTTGATGGTTGCCCGGATGGTATCTTCTGAAATACCAGTCTTGGTTGACTGGTATTTGGTTTTCACATTTAGTTTAACGTAGAGATATTCTGCGTCGGTTACTATAGGAGTGACTCCGATCACACCCTTTGACTTCTTGATTGCTTCTGAAATGCTGTTCTTGGTTGCATCTGTGAGGAACTTTCCGCTAAACGGTTTCACTGCAATCATTACTCGACCATATTGTGGGGGATCCTCATCTTCCCCACCATACACACTCACACTTTCCAGACTAGGAAATTGCTCTTGAATGATTGCTTTGTAGTCGGTTGTAGTAACTGCTCTGTTCTGTGCCTGATATGAAATAGGTGCGTTTGTCCGAACAGATTCAATTGATTCTGGTGGTGATCCACCTTGAGCAACTGAAGTTACTGCAATGTCGTTGGATAAACTGACAGAGGTGAAGATTCGACTTGTGCTTGTGTCTCCCTCACCTACACCATTGGCGGCGGCGCCGGATGTGATCAGGTAGGAAATATAGACGAGATTGCCGTGGGCAAGCGACTCACCGACTACCCCGTCACCAAAGTATACTTCATAACGATTTTCTCGATTCTTCTGAATGAAGAACACCTTATCGTTAGAATCGACGGAGAGAAGACTGTCGGACAGATTCCACTTATCAGAGTAACCAGTGTTATCACCAACGCTCGTCTGTACATTCACCTTGATTGTGGTGATGTCTACGTTCTTTTCTGGGATGGCATATCTGTTGTTTGATTTGGATGTGTCATAGACAAACTGAGAATTCTGTAGAGTACCCTCGTAGATTTTCACACCCGATAGTTGTGGTGCCTCGGCTGATGTTACGAGTGTGGTTTCGATTGTCTGGAATGTATATGACTGCCCACCATTTGATGCGGTGAATAAAGTATTGGCTGGAAGAAAGGAGCCAAGAGGATAATCTTCCGTGTTAGATAATGTGATGTCAACTTCTGCCATCGCTGCGGTTATTGATGAGGGTCGATATCCAAGAGATTTGGCAATTGAGTTGATAGATTCTGGTGCAACAGCAGTGTCAATGAACATCTCGTTGATGACCATATTGTTGTAGAATGCTTGATACTGGGTATTGTATGCAAGGATATCAATGATCATTGCCAGAGCAGAACCCTCGAAGTTATAATCCTTGAAGGTATCTGTAGTTCTCAGATGGTCCCGAAGACTACTTTTGATGGACTCAAAGTCAATGTTGTTTGTTGTGAACAGATCTGCCATCTCATCTCATCCTTGATAGTTTTACGGACAATTGTACATCTGTATGTATATGACGAATCACGAAGTTTAGACTGACATCATACCCATTCCGTTCGTGGTCATCTATAACAGTTATGTCGATGATGTCGATTCGTGGTTCATACTTTTCCAGAGCGAACTGAATATTGTTTCTGATAGAAAGAGCCGAAAATGATGTAGCCTGTTCAAACAATTGGGCGCGAATATTAGAACCAAACTTGGTCTTGAATGGACGTTCTCCGAAGTTAGTAAGAACGATATGCTTCACTGATCGCTTGACCGCAGTAACATCATCGACAGTAGGAACATCCCCAGTCAGTGGATGCCGAGTCATATTCAAATCGAAATCGGTGTATCTAGCCATCTTGGTACAATAATGCCTCCGCGTCTTTTGCTGTTGTTGTAATTTCTACAAGTGTAGATTCTTCATCCATCTCTTCCAGACCATCCCAGTGACACCACTCCACAAGAACGCAACCAATAACAGAGATCTTGCGAAGTCCGTAGATAGGATATAGGGTGTATGCGAGAGTCCCGCTCATATCCATCAGTCTCTTGAAGTAACTTTCGATGTCATCAGACACCATTACAAGAGAATGGTCCTTGAGTTGAATTCGGCTGAGAAGTGGTAGCGTGGTGGTTGCGAGTACGTCCTGTCGGTTGGACTTGGACTCGGTGATTCCACGGGCTGTGGATTCGTGTGTGACGGACCACTTCTTCAAGGAACTGCCATATGAGAGTTCGCCACCATTATGGAATTGAAGAACACTAACACGATCTGAGGTTGATTTGATTCTCAACTCTGTCAATGATTCGGTAATTTGATTGTGTGCATTGATGTAGGTAGATCGAATGGGGGTTTTGTCTTTGGTGTTCCGTTTTCGGAGTATATTTTTTAGAAATCCCCATGCCATCACTGCCCCCATTGCAGTCGCAGCAAGGAGCATTCCGAGTTCCATCCACGAACCGAAGATATCGATTCCCTGCACGTTGTTGGATACTTCGTTGAGGTCTACTGGTGTGATGATCATCATAGTTCGGGTATCTCTGGTATTTTGTATTCTGAACCCATTCCAATGTTTGGTAGTTCGGGTTGGGGAATGTTCTGGATCTTTTCTTTTAGGTCTGGTTTGGTTACAAGATCACCAAGAACTTTGTTGAAGTTTGATGATTGGTTCATGGAAATTGCATTCTGAGCGACACGTAGTTTATTTAGGTACTTCCCGGCGTCGTCGAAGGCGTCAATGTCACTACCTTGAGCAATCTCCATCTTACATCCAATGTTCTCAAGCGAAGTTTCCATGGCGAGGATGGCGGCTGTATCAGTTAGGTCTAAGTTGCTTATGGAGTCGGTTATTCTCAGTGCGTCAGTTACCAACTTTTGTCCACCACCACCGATACTCCCGAACATCTGTGAGAAGTTGTCTTCCACTGGCGCACCCGCCGCTGACATCATTGACTTTGCATCTGTGAAAGCACTTGCTATCCCCGCTACACTTGCGATGTTTGGAAGACCCTCTTCATCTCCGACTCCGCTCAGTCTGTCTGTGTGTCCCTTGAAGGAACCTACCTGAGTTTGCAATGCTTGTACTTTTGCTAGAAGATCTTCGGCTCCGACTATACCAGTCAAATCCGTCACAGCAGTTCCCAACTTTGATGTGATGCTACTAAGACCAGAACCAACCGGGTTTTTGAAGCCAGTGTCTCCATCAAGAAACCCCTGAAGGATGCTTTGTTCTTCAGTGCTGATGACTCGTTTGAAGATAGAGACATCATCGGTACTAAACTGTACATGTATGAAATTTCCATCACCGCAAGGCATTGTTCTTATCCTCCTGCCCCAACGTCCCCGGAACCATTAGTCCCACTGTGTCCACAAGATGATACATCACCTTCTCTACACACAGCAATATTATTAGCAAACACACTTCCAGAAGACTGAATCATAACTGGACAAACTGTGGTATTTCCATGATTGTGGCAGTCTACCGGATCGCCCAAAACTATAATCAGCCTACCGTTTGCAAACACGGATGAATTTCCGCTAGATCTTATAGTTGCACCGGCGGTGGATTGTCCATCAAGGAGTACTGAACTCATCCTACACTCACCCTTTCAACTAATCCATCATGACCTACTGCCCCAATAGAACTTCGATTGGTGAATGACATACTTGGGAATGTAGTTGGCAATGCCGATGAACGACATGATGCTCCCCCACCCGAAACTCCGTTGAGTCGAAGATCTTCGTTGTCTATGTCTACAAATGGATCTTGAGTCAGATCCACATTTGCAAATACTGGTGAAACACTTCCCCATGTGGCTCCCGAAAATCCTGCAAACCCGTATATGTTACCAACAGTTCCTCCACTCATATTTCCGATGGCATTTCCTATAATAGATGTAGTAGATACGTTTGGATACCCTGCTGCTCCTGTCTGCTCACCGGAACATGAATTATAAATTCCTAGACTACCACCATCTCCTCCACTAGAACCCCATATTAGGTTGTTTTTGATAAGAAGGTTTGTGCTTTCTCCTTCATCGGAAATTTCAGTGAAATAAATGCCATATTGGTCAGTGAGGATAGTATTGTTTGCAATAAGAGTTTCTCTTACCTCCGAGGTGGTTGCCTGCATATCGAGTTCGATCCCACGAATCATTCGTTCATTGGGTGCATGGCAAAATATATTTCCTTCGATTATACATCCATGATATGCTGGTATTCCTCCAATCCCATGCGTACCACGAATTACACAGCCGGATACAGTAACAGAATCAAACGAACCGATATGAACGGTTCCTCTCGAAACGGACAACCCGGCATCTTGGTCTGCTATTATTTCGCAATTGGTGATTATTGTTATCGATTCAATTTTTATTGCAGGATAATTGGAAACCGTGCTTGTGTTATATATTTTGCAATTGTATAGATTAGTGAAGCGGGCATCATTGTGTATACGACAAAGTCCAGTGGTACTAGCCATATCTGCTTCCAAGTCTATATTTTTGACGAGTATACTTTTTCCTTGAATTGTCCACTTATCACCATATGCAAATGTCCCACCATCACCGGGGGTTGTTTCATATCCTTCAATCGTCATAATTCCGGTTCCGTCACCGTCCGCTTCAAAAGTCACAGCCCCTTCATCAATTCTGCTCGCAGTTTTTTTGAAATAAATTTTAGATCCCGGCAATGGTGCCGCCAACGATCCATCGCCGTTGAAATCATCGACTGCATCGGCAAAACTCTGCCAAGCATTTGCTTCTGACGTGCCGTCATCGTCACCGGAGGCTAAATCTGGATTACAGTATATTGTTCTTATTGCTGCTGGTGCTGGCATTACGGTCTAGCCTCCATAGTTATTTTATTTAGTATCAATGTCATTACGGTCTAGCCTCCATTGTCACTAACATTGTAAAGTTGGTATGATTTCCTGCATTACTCACGACATCCACTACCAAGTAAC
>Ga0080013_1000443_pt1 | contig 58788 bp, 88 predicted proteins | sample ETNvirenome_6_85_FD_69236 | JGI IMG/M metagenome (GOLD analysis project Ga0080013, IMG submission 69236) | Marine viral communities from the Pacific Ocean - ETNP_6_85 (SPADES assembly) (version 2) | ecosystem: Environmental > Aquatic > Marine > Oceanic | place: Pacific Ocean | collected 2013-06-19 | reverse complement strand
GTAAGCCAAGCAGCGAGGACTGGAAGCAGTAGCCCAGCTAGGGCCATAGCGAGCTTACGGCTCTGTAGTTTGACTGGAATCATCGTCATCTCCTCTGTAACTCTCTAGCGGAAGCTCACGGTAACTGAGTGGTGCTCCCTGATACAAGCTCTCTGGTGGGGTAGGCGGAAGGTAAGTCAGACTACCTCGATTGATAAAGCTTAGAACAACCGCACCAATAAGAGCAGCGAATGCGAGCAGCACAGCCTCTTTGTCTGGGAGGTTCATGCCGTAACCTTCGCGTACTCTCGCGCTAAGGCAGCAGAGTATTTCGCCACGTTGCCTGGACCGTTGTAGCGGCGAGCTAATTCAGCCCAGTTCTTTTCGCGAGCAGCGGCTAACGCTGGACGGTTGCCTTTGAACCAACTGACTAAAAGTTTGTAGCTTGCCTCTAATGGGTCAGCGTAGAAGCTATCCACCCCAAGCTGAGCATCCCCATACGCCTTAATCAAGTGACTGCCCAGGACTTGATACAAGCCCCAGGACGTGGACTTAACGGCGGCGTCAGGGTCCAACTCAAAGGCGTGCTCAAAGGCAGACTGGTCAGTCTCTGAGCGTGTCACAGAGAATCCTCTAGGTCCCCGAGTGAAGGGGATATCTAGGGAGAGGGACGGTCGATGCCTAAGGAATAAATGTGGCTCAAATCGAATCGCTGATGCCCTGCCACCCGACTCTACTGCCTCTATCGTTTGGATTACCTCGACGGGGATACCTAGAGCGTTAGCAGCCTCAACTTGAGCGGAGGAGGGCGCGGTTTCAAAGACCCACCCGTCGTCCTTTGCTGCGGCCAAGGTAAGGGGGCCTGCGACCTGATCATCGTCTAGGCCACAGGCACGTTGGTATGCTCCGATGGAGGACGTTGTGTTCGGCCCAGCTATGCCGTCGTCAGAGCCACGAGACAAGAAGCCAAGGCGTATCAAGAAGCCCTGGAAAGACTTGACCTCCTCACCCCTCGACCCTCGCCTAATCATTTACATCGAGCCCCAGGTATAGCGGAGCATATCGCTGCGATGTTCTCTCCTGCGTCAGCCATATCGCGTCGAAGCTCCCGCTGCTCCATCAAGATTGTCTCCATCTTAGCCTCACCAACGGGGTGGGCCTTGAGCGCAGTGTGAATCTTGAGCCCCTCTTCAACCTGCTCGACTCGCTCGGACACGTCCGCGCTCCCAATGGTCAGGAATCCGTAAAATGAGCCGGCGCTAAATATTAGAGGGATAGCCCACAAAGCCATCTTGAGCCTGTGTTCGGTCTGGGAGGTCATTGCTTATCGCCCGTCAGCCTGCGCCGCCATCCCGCCCGCCAAGGCGAAGGATCCTGACGGACGAAAAGTAGTTGTAGAAGGCGGTTCCACTGCTCACCTTAAAGCTCGCAAGAGCCAGTCGCCAGTCGGACGGATCGATGGCCATGGTCGGCTCAGAGAATGTCCCAGTGGAGGTCATAGGATCTCCTGAGGCCTGGACCCATGCTCGATCTGTCGAGATCGTTTCCAGCGGAACAGCGCTGGTGGCTGTCGATGTTGAATGAGCACAGATCGCATTTCCTCCAGTGAGGTAGACGACGATCTCAAAACTTCTTGGGACTGTCGCTACCGCACCACTTGTCGTGGCGGACGCAGGGTTGGCATCCTCGCCGGCGACCTGCCAAAGACGGGTATTATTATTGTAGTAATTTCGGTAATAGACCCACTTGCTAACTGCAGCAAGGTTAGACGCAGGCTCATACAGGACAACACCATATCCATCGTGGTTGGCGGCGATGGTGACTGGCTCCTCAGTGAACACCTGAACACAGATGACATCTTGGCTCGTCAGGTTTGGTATGCAGTCCGTCAGGGCTACCGTGAGACAGGGAGAGTCTAAGCCCGCACTCCATGTATTGGTGCCAGCTGCTGGGGTGATTTTGAGCCCAGATCCGCTCACCCATTCAAGGGTCCCGATAGCTGCGGCAGGGTCGTCGTCGTCGTCCTCTTCGGCAGTCCAGTTCACAGCCTGACCGTCAGCGTTCCGCGCCCCAAGCTCTATCACAGCATTGTCGGCTATCGACCCAGAACTCTGCGTGGTGAAGTCGAACTCGTACTCCACATACCAAGCATCGTCCACTAGATCGCCGCCTCCGCCGCCAGAAAGGCTGGGGGGATGACCCCTGGTGCCAAAACCTGTTCCGGGGTGACTGGGCATTAACCGTTTCCGGCAATAGACTTGATATAGAAGGTGACGAAGACGTCCGCGTTTGGGTCCACCGAGCACTGGATAGTGAAGTACGGGGGCGAGAAAAACGGGATGCCCTGAGCCACCAGATTCGACGACTTGTACGGGGAGGCCGACAGGTCCAGCCCCACGTTGTAGAGCTCGTCCGTCTTGCTGTCGTCGCTGTAGACCCTGATTGTCACGGTGCCGGCGGCTGCGCCGCCCCCGGTGCCGGAGGTAGCCCGGACACCAACAATCAGCCCGCGGGCAATGCCAGGTGAGGCCGCCTCGACCGCGGCGTCGTGGGCTCCTCCGATGGCCGCCTCTCCGCTGTGGCGAATCTTTAGGGCAGTGCCCGGATACTCAGATGTTCCGCCAGGATCGCCCACGTTTTGGCGCAGGCAGTTTGTGTAAACGGGAAAGGTGATTGCCATTACGAGTCTCCTGGCTTTCGGCCCCCGCTCGTTAGGGGGCTATTGTTTTCACATTACAGGGAAATCCCACAGAAGCGAACGCTGACTATGGGCTACTTGATGATTGGGCTAAACGGCTGCCATGAAATACTTAACTGTAATAGCAGCGTCCTGAGCTCCGCCTGAGTTGTTGTCGAGGTGGACCGCATAGTTCTTGCCAGGACCAATGATTAGATTGCCACCGTGATTTACGTTTAAGGGGGTGGTGCTCAGGGTGTATGCCCCCAATACGTCCGTGGTGCCACTTAGCCCGCCAATGCCGTGGTTGCTGCCGTCCCAGATGTATGCGCTGACAGAATTATTGTCTGGGTATGTAGTGTTGAGTGCGTTTGAGCTTGCAACGTCGGCGTCAGCAATGGTCCCCACCGTATAACCTGAGCGCTCCCAGAAAACGAGTTTTGTGCTGTCGCCACTTACCGTCACTTGGTCAATCAAAATAGAATCAGTCTGGCTGTCGTTGATTAGGAGAAGCATGACCCCTCCGGTTGATGTCACTCCAGCCGCTGGGATCCCAGCTACTGTGTAGGCTTTTCCGTTCCTCGATGCTTGAGACGAAGCCTCCAGCGCTTCAGTGGCGAGCCGATTGTCCTGAGTAACTTTGGCGACGTATCCGCGCCCTGTTCCATCATTGATCTGCATAGTCAACGTCTCCTCTAAGATCTTCCCCCGAAAGCACCTCAAGATGCAATCGGATATGTTTCAATTCATACAGGACTTCTTTTAGCAAGTCTTGCGTTGTTAAGTCCGAGGTAAGGAGCCCGCCCTCTTTTAGGCGAGCTGTAGATAACTTGGACGTATTACCATCAGGGTCTTCGGCCTCGATGTCCCCAGTCACCCCAACCGAGATCTTCGATGGAAGTGATCGGACGATTGTTCGCTGCGGCGGCTTCTCGTCGCTTGGCCGAGCTCTCTTGAATCGCTTGGGGTCAACTGGCATGGCTACTTCTCAGGCAAGGCGGGTGTCGCAGGGCCAACTGGGAACCCCGCGTCAGGAGGGGTCGCCCCCTCCGAACTCTGGATGTTCATGATCTGATCCATGAGATCATTCCTAGCCTTCTCAGACTCCCCGTACCTCATTATGGCGTCAATGTCAGCCTCGGTAAGTTTGGTGTTCTTTCTCAGGTATGCGCGGTGACCGACTTGATCCATGTCCCCCATAGCATCCCACAAGGTCTTATTGTAGCCACGCCAGAAGTTCCGCCGCTCCTGGGCCTCGTTGAGGTCGTAGAGCTTGATCCCCGTGAAGACCGGGAGGGCCCTTGTTCCCCAAGAAATGGGCTCCGGGTCCGCCCCGACCTCTCCGCTTGTCCCAAGGAGGTATCTCTCGGCAATCATCTTGTTGTACTCAGTGACCAGCCGCCACATCGGGAAACTCTTAAGCATGGCCATCCGATAAGTCCCCAGCGAATTACTGTACCTGGGCTCGCCATTCTCCCCGATAAAGTGGCCAACCTCCCACTTCGTCCCAGACGGAATCTTAGCCCCCTTCTTGTACTCAAAGGTAGGGACTTCCTTCAGGCCAACAAACTCCCGGAACGGCCTCGGAAGATAGAGCACGTCGCGCCCCGACTTGATGGTCTTGGTTGGGACGTTGTAGTACATCTCATGGCCAAGGAAGCGTGAGAGGATCTGAGTCGCAGGGTGGGTCCTCGAGATAAGGTCTCCCGGCCTGAACATCGAGATGATGTCCTCTTCCGGGGTGCCGTACCTGGCGATAATCCGCGCCTTGCCCATGTTGGCGGCCAGGGTGAACTGGAGGTGCTCTGGGGTGAACAGGATGTCGTCCTTCTCAGAGAACCCACGTTCACCCATCATCATGACGTGTTGGAAGGCCGCGTACCTCTTTGGCTCGTTCGCCAGTAGGTAGGGCTGGAGAAGTCTGATGTTCTTTGACGACCAAGTGTAGAAGGGGAAGATCCTCCTCATCACGTTCTTCTCAAACGGCGAGAGCTTGAAGTAGTTGAAGATCGTCGCGTCCACAATCTCCCGGGCAGCGTCGTCGCTCAGCCCCTTGGCCTTTCCGGCAAACCAACCAACGGCCTTCGCCTGCTCCTCAATCTTCACCCCGACCCCAGCGTGAACGATGAAGGCGGAGTTGGCCGCAACGGCAGCCCCACCACCACCAAGGAACCCATACAGCATGTTTTTGACGATACGCTCAGGCCGACTCTCGTCCGGGGCCAGCGGGGAGAGAGCCCCGAAGCCGGCACCAGCAACACCCGTGGCCAGGCCCACCTTCGTTGCCGGGGACCCAGTAACCCCCTTAGCAAGGCGCTCTGCCCTAGACACGTTGGAGAGGGGTTTCGACCCGGTTGTAATTGAGTCCAGCCAGACATCAAGCGCGGCCGAGGTCGCAGCCTTGGTATTCCCCCACAGGCTTGGGTGCGCCCGAACGACCCCAGTCAAGTCTTGGCCCGGCTTAAAGGCGCCCCGGGCTGCCTTCAGGGGCTCCTTCATGTACAGGTCATAGATCGCCCCGGGGGCAGCGCCTCCGGTTCCACCCATTAAGACTCCGGCGAAGGCTTGGACGAGCTTTCTCCCCTCTGGGGTGTCGTCTGGGCCCATGTTGTAGCCAATCACCCCGCCTGCGGCGGCTCCTATGCCCGTGGTGACGAGGGGGGTGCCCAGACGACCCGCCCGCACGATGTCTCCGCGGCTTTTCGCAGCTCTACGCATTTCCTCTGACCTGTAGCCGGGGCTAACCCACCCGGTCTTCATCCTCTTAAAGCCAAGCTGGATGTCCGACGGGTTCCAGTCGTCCATGAGGACGCCGACGTTCCTCATCTTCTCTTTCCACTCGCGGATCGTGCGAACTTCCTTTGACTTGAGTCCGGTGACCGGGTCGTTGATGTTCAGAGTGAATGTTCTCGGGCCAGCCTTCCGCCCGAGTCCGATCTCAAACTTCGTGATCTCCTCGGGGGCCACCAGGAGCCACATCATCTCCATTTGACGGACAGGATTGAGCGCGGCGGCCCCGTGGGCAATGTACGTAGTTACTACGTTTGAGAGCGCATTTCTCCCGTGAAACGCGATTGCTGACACTGTGACCGACGCTTTAAAAAAGTTGAGCGTGTCCTGGAAGGTTCCTCCCACCAGCTCTTGGACCGGCCCAAGGCGCCGCCAGTCCGAAAGCCAATCTGGCTTGTTCATGTGTTCGACGAACGTCGCGACCTCATTCGGCAGGTAGAGCTCGTTCGCCAAGACCCTGCTTTGCATTTCCACAATGGGGTCTGATACGTCAATTTTTTGCTCCCTGAAAAAGCGCATGACGTCGTCAACGGCCGTTTCTGGGGATGAGTTCTTTAGAAGGGTAGAGACCTGGGCTTCGTAGGTCCTCCACCCCTCCCAAGCATTCGCCTCAAACACACCGCGGACGTAACTGACGCTATCAACCTTCCGATACCCGGCCCTGGTCGCCTCGAGATCAACAATCTGCCTAGCCTCGCCCACAGTCTTCGGCATCTCCCCCGAAGCATTCCTCATGGTCTTCCAACGACCCCCACGAAGCATCCCAACGAAGGTGTCCCCCTTTGGGAATTGTTTTGCCATGTCTCGGCCAAACCGCTGCATTGCAACGCCAGCGGAGATGGCGTCCCCGTAGTGCTTCATGACGATGTGTGCTTGGTGCTCGTAGTAGCGGATCTTGTCGAGGCCCTCCTTCTCGACAAGGTGCAGCAGTTCGTCCAGGGGTGGGATCTCCTTTGCCGGAAAGGTTGGGTTCTTCTCCCGCCAAAGCATCTCGGCCATGCCAAGCTGGGTTCGCTGCTCCTTCTCGATCAAGATCCCCTTCTCTGTTCGCTGGAGGAGGGGTGCCGCAGCCGTGGGGTCCTTCCTCGTCATCAACTTGCTAAACTTCTTGAACCCACCCACGGTCATCATCTGGTGGGTATACCCCTCGACCTGCATCTTCTCGTACCACCAGGCCAGAGACCGGCCCTTCGGCAAGAGCCCCTCTAGCTTCAGCAACTCAAAGGCCATCTTCTGCATGTCCCGAATAGCCTCGACAGCGGTCTTTGCTGCTGCCGACAGGTTCTTGTACTCAGCCGGGTCGAAGGTTGGGCGGCGAAGGGCTCGAGCTGACTGCCTGACATCTGCCAAAGACATTCCCTCGAGGGCCTCCAGATAGTCGTCAACAAAGGCCGGGTCCAGGGCCTTGGTTGCCTTGGTTACGACCCTGTCAATGTTGTCGTGAATTGAGCGGAGCGCTCGCAGTTCGTCAGCGTCCGCCACCCCGAGGAGTTCCTTGACCGTCTGCCTTATGATCTGAGCTCGGCCAACTTCGGCCTCAATCATCCCAAGGACTGGGCGCTCAAGAATGTCTGGCCCCGGAACCCTCTCAAGGTCAGCCCCCCGAACGTCACGGATACCCGGACGCTCAAACTGCCTGCCCTCCTTCAGGGCGGGCTTATGCCTAGACAGTTTCTCCCGCATATTGCGGAGTTTCGCTGTGGTCGGGCGGGGCTTGAGCTTGGCAGGCTTGGCGATGTCCTCGATGATCCCAGCGGCGGAGACGGGGGGAGCGACTGGGGGAGTGACGGCCGCGGGGGGAGCGGGCTTCGGGGGCACCTTCGGTCGGCTCTCGTGGACGACATCAACAAGCCCGTCCACGACCCTCTTTGACGAAAAGGCCTCAAGCCCCGCCTTATCAAACGCCCATTGCCCAGGCCTACCCTCCGCCTTTCCAATCTTTTGGTACTTGTTCAGGGCCTTGTTGTAGTCCGACCTCCACGACCGAGCCACCTTAGCCAGCGCCGGGTCAAGGGGGAGTTCGGATGAGATGTCGGATATTGTACGGAGATACGTTTCCAACTTGGTGCCGTGCTCGCCAAAAAGGGCGAGCCTTCTGGCGGCGGCGTCATCCATGCCCTCCTTCCCAGAGAGCCTGTGCTCATAAAGCCGAGAAAGGTACTCGTCCCTCTCTGCCTTAGTGGCCGTCGCTGGAGGCATATCCGGGGCAACCGGGGTGGGCTTAGCAATGTCCTCGATGATCCCAGCGGCCGAGGCGGGAGGGGCTTCGGGGGTGTACCTGGGAAGCGCCTCGCCAATGATAGTTGGTTCGTTCTCCCAGCCCAACGGTTTCTCAATTTTCCGGATCTCATCGTTGGCAATTTTTACGATGTCTGCGGTACGGTCAGACGGCTTTTTCTTCGCCTTACCTAAGATGGCGAGGGCGGCCTCTCTAGCGTCCACGACCGAACCGAAGAGCCAGCCCCCGAAGTCGGGGCTAAACAAATCTCTTGTGGTGGTTTTAGATATATCAACCAGTTGTCCAGGGTACTCCCACGGGGCCTGCCCTCCGTAGCCAGAGACAGTCAACTCCCACCCCTCGCCAGGAATTTTCGCAATGGTGGCGTTGGCGTGAAAGTGTTCGCCGGTTTCTGGGTGGGTTACGGTTCCTTGCCAAGACTCGCCCTTGTTCTTTGCGTAGTTTGTTCGTTCGGGGGCGGTCGCCTGAACGGGAGCGAGGGCCTCCTCGGCACCTGCTGCTGCGGCTGCAGGGGGTGGTTCGGGGGCTGCGGCTGGAGTTGGGGGCTTCTCGACCTTCGGCTTTCCGGGGAGCTCGTAGTACTCGGGCTTGATGCGGAAGCCATTTCCGTCGTCGGTCTTGGTTACGATCCCACTCTCAATCAAGTCGTCCAGAGCCTTATCCAGTTGTGTCTCGGAAACTGGCTTCGCCTTCTTGCGTCCACTCAGGAACGTAGAGAGGTCGTCCTTTGTGAAGGTTAGGCCGTGCTCGAGGAAACTCTCCGATGCCGGGATGTTGAGGTCCCGGATTGCTACGAGTCCCGCCTTGTTCTCTGCGATCATGTGCCTAGCAACCGTCTTGCTGAGCCTCCCGGATGGCAGCGGCGGGATGTCGGCCCTGGCAGCGGTCCTGGCTACGGGTCGGTACTGAATCCCCCTAGAGACGTGGCTCGTTACCCCCTGGAGGAGGCTCATCCCAACGTCGGCCATGTCGACGGGCTCCCCAAGGGCCTCCACGAACTTGCCTATCAGCTCGGCCTCCTTCTTGGTCCCCTTTGCCAGCATTACGTCGTAGGCGAGCTTGTGGAACTTTGACCCGATAGCCCTCCTTGCTATGTCCTGCTTCCAGTACCCCTGGACGACCCGCTGGGCCTCTTGGTCTGTGATCAGGTCGATGAGCTTCGCCGGCTTCCAGTTGGGAGCCTCCTTCGTCCCGTGGTTGACGTTCCACCCAAGGACACTGCTGTCCACCCCAAAGGCCCTCTGGACAAAGTCCGTCATGGGGCGCCTGCCCTCATACGCAAAGATTGCGTGATCGACCTGGGCCACCATCCGGCCAGCCCCGTCAAAGACCTTGAATAGGTTCCCCGTCGTCTTTTTCGGGAACATGCTGGCGGGCCTGAGTGGGTCGAACATCTCTGCCAACATGTGGTCTACGACCTCGTCTGGCGTCAGCTTCTTTGGAGCCTTGAGTCTCTCTATCTTTTTCTCTAGGTCGGCAATCTTCTTTATCTTGCGGGCCCTGGCGGCCGAGTCACCAAAGGGCACCGTGTAGGAGCCCGCGGCATGGGTGCGATGCGCTTCGTCCCCTCTCAACTCGCCCCTTGCTGCATCAAGCTGGTCTTGAAGTCGAGTTGCCTGAGCGGCCTTCCCCTCGGGGATGACCATCACGGGGGCCTCTTCGGGAATCAGGCCCCTTCTCTGTCGAATCTTCCGAGCGGCCCCCTTCCCGTAAAGGAAGTCACGAACAGCCTCCGCCCCAGGGGAGCCCTTCCCAGCAGCCGCAATCCTGTCAACAACTGCACCCACGGAGGGGATGGCGTCGTCCCCGTAGGTCACCAGAATCTTTGTACTGTCCAGGTATGGCACCCCCTCGTCAAAGCGGATGGCCTCGTCAAAGTCGATGTGCTTGACCTCGAGCCACGCGGGATCACCCTTCCCCCGGGCATGCCTGAGCGCCACAGTCCCTTTCCCGAGGTTTTCTGGGGTGTACTTAGCCCCCGCGCTGGCGAGGGCGGCTACTTGGTTGTAGACCTCATCCATGTTCCCGATGAACAGGTCCATGGCCGCGTTCTTTTCGCTCTGGCTTAGCTCTCGCCCGGCAGCAAGGGCGCGCTGCTCCATCTCCCCGACGACCCGCTGAGCCTGCCTCGCCTGCTGGGCGGTCCTCATCCGGTCGCCATGGCTCGTGAAGTATGACCCACCAGCCTTGAGCTTCGGTGCGCCCAAGAGTTTTTGGGCGCCAGCAAAGACCCCCTCGTAAGGCGCCGCAAGGTCGGGGGCGATGATTTGGAACATGTTCGCCGTCCACATTCCGGCAAGGGGGTCGCCTTCCTCGATCTGCTTGAGGATGTCCTTCCTCTTGGCCCCCGGAGTAAACAGCGCGGCAATGGGGTCTGGCGGCCCCTTGTAGTACTTGCTATCAATTCCCAGGGTGGTACCAAGGCCCCACCACCGGGCGTCCACATGGGACATCCACCGCTGCTCCTCCTTTGAGATGTAGGCCATCATCGCTGGGTCGTCTGTCTTAATCGGGCTTCCCCAGATCTTTGCCGCGAGGCCGCGGGACCGAATCTCCTGTGGCCCACTAAGCCGCTCCCCCGCCGCGATGATCCCCCCTCTTTCGATCTTCTGCCACGGGTGCGGAAGGTGGATGTTGAACCCGTAGGGGTCTAACGCATTGGCGTCCCAGTAGGCTTTCCTGAGTTGATTCTTCAGGCCCATCAGTCTGGCGTGGACGTTCGCGTCGTACAGACCCTCGACCCGGTTCTGCTCCTCGATGATTGATGGGATCTGCCCACCAGTCCCGCCAATTTCCTCAAAAATCGGCCCTCTCGGGTCCTTCGGGTGGAGGTTGTCAATCCAGGCCTGACGCTCGCCAGCCTCCATCTTGAAGAGGTAGTCCAAGTCGGCAGAGGCTGAGACCGTCGCGTAGAAGGGCCGACTGAACCAGGACAACACCTTCTCCAACTGAGTCGCCTTCTTCCAGCCCGGCGTCAGTCCTCCGGCCATGGGTGGCGTGTAGCCCTGGGCCATGAGGTTGTAGTCCTCCTGGTTGGGCAGTTGTGTATAGGCGTGTTCGGTGACGTACTTGGCAAGGGCCATTGCCTCGACTTGCTCCTGGGGGATACCAAGGATTTCGGAGATCTTTTCCGCCTTGTTGACGACCTTCCTGGCCTTTGCATATTCTTCCTCCCTAGCTACGAGATTGGTTACGTGCTTGGTGGCGATGCGGTCGAGAAAGCGCCCGATGGCGGTACCCCCAGGCCCATAACCCCTGTGCTCATAGGCCAGGTCGTCTGCGATCCTGCTGGCGGCCTGCTGCAACTTCGCCTGACCCTCTTCGGTCCCGGGATCAAGCCAGCCCTCTTTGTCCCCCTCCATGATCTCAGAATAGGCCTCGTCAGCCCTCCGAGTCGTCGCGATTAGTGCCTCATGCTTAAGACCGTCTCGGTAAGCCTTCGTCACCATCGCAGCCCGAGACGACACCCTGTCTGGGTGGCCCTCTGGGAGGTCATAGTTCACCCACGACGTAAGGGCTTCCGGACCCATCTCCTCCACAAGGTTAGATATTTCCGTCGCTTCGCTTGCACTCATCCCAAGCGCCTTTAGTCGCAAGAACTCCTCGCTCTGCTTGATGTCTCTCTGTGCGCCAATGTCCCGCCTCAGGGCCATGGCCTCCCGCTTGTGCTCGGCCCTCTCCGCGGGGTCTTCCGCCTGTGCCGCCCGCACCTCAATTCCTTGAATAGCGGCCTCCTCTGGGGTCTTGCCGGTCAGTGTCGAGCCGGGGTCCCACGCATCGAGAGGGCCCCATGTCGGATCGGGTGCGGCGCCGGGACCAGATACGCCCCCCTGCTGGATGCGAAGAGCCGGAGATTCCGGCACTGGGCCAAAGAGTCTCGCCTCGTCCAACTCCTTCTGCAGGGCCTCCTCCTCGTCTTTCATGCGCGTAACGAGGGCCTCGACCTCCGCGTCTAAGCCCTCCGACAGCCTAACGGACACTGGGTCGAGCTCGGGAGCGCCTGGGGGCCCGACGAGCTCTTCTTCGGCCCCCCCAAGCCCGGCAAAGGGATCTGGCGCGGCTTGGGGGGCTACCTCAACGCCCGCCCCAAGGCCAGCGAAAGGGTCAGTCCCCACAGCGGGGGCCTCCTGTTTCGCGCCGAGACCGGCAAAGGGGTCAGCCATTATCCCCGCCTATAGCCTTGTGCGGGCGTCGGAAATCCCGAAATTATTACCTTCGGGGCTGGTGAACTCTTGGGTCGTGGGATCCCAGGCGTAGCCCGGCTGCGCGAGGACCCGGTCGATCACCTGCTGGTCGGTGGGGCCGCCACCAGCGGGCCGTTCCGGCTGAGTGACCACAGGGGTCGGGGAGGGGGCAGGGGGTCGGGGAGGGGTCGGCGTTGTGCGCGGCCCCCTCATGCCGGGATACTGCTCTTGAACGGCAGCAATGATGGACAGAAAGTCTTCCCCTGACGGCGGGCGCCTAGTGCCCATCTGACGGAACATGGTTGAGAGGCGATTGTGCCCAGGTCGGCCCTGGGATTCCTCTCGAGCGATCATGCTCTCGGCATAGTTCTCATCTTCTGCCGTCACCGGGGTGTCTTGCTCTCCGGCCCTATTGTCCGCCCAGGCCTGAGAGAGGAGCCCCTTCAAGGCGTTCCTCTCGGAGAAGTTCAGCCTCGCCCCCTCAGTCATCTCGGCCTCTCTGGCGGCCTTCTCCTTGGCCCTGAGGCCAGCGTCCCAATTCGGAGCAAGCGAGCGGGCGATGGCGTCCGTCCGCTCCATTTCCTTCCTAGCCTTGTCTACTCCCGTTCCCGTCTCTAGGGCCTGATCGTAGGCCGCTCTCGCCAAGACGGCATCGTTAATGGCCCCCTGCTTGCTGGCCGCAGCCGCGACGGCAAGCCTATCTTTCCTCTCTGTGGCAAGACGGCCCCCAGCCGGATCTTGCATGAGAAGGCCCTCGCCCAGGTCGCCCTCTGGGGACCACTCACCAAGGCTGTCCTTCAACTTCTTGCGTTTGTCTCCAAGTCGAATCTTCTCAGCCTCGTCGGTTTCTATTGCCAACATCGCATTTATCTCGTCAATCGCATCGAGGGTGGGTTGACGATCCTGGGCCTTCTGGTCAGCCCAGGCCTTCGACTTCTTCTCTCGGGTCTTCTGCTTGTCCCGAAGTTGGGAAAGACCAACCACGTTGCCGATGTGCCTGAGGCGCTCCGCCTGGGCTCGGTCGAGGAACTTGAGGGCCAGGGCCTTTGTGTCTTCGCGGGACATCTGCTCGGCCAGGTTCATGACGAAGGCGTCGTCCTTTCCCTTGAGGGACCGCTCCCCACGAAGCATCGAATAGGACCTCTTCACGAAGTCCTTTCGGACGGTCTCCGAGTACCTGTACTCATCGTTCATGGCCGCAGCCATGCGCTCCGCACCAATCTTGTCGCCCTCGTCCCGGAGGCCCTGCAGGTGGGCCGCTACGTCGTTGTACGCGGCCCTGAGGTCTCCCTGGCCTCGCTTGAACGGACGCCGTCCCTTGAGCTCTGAGTAGATGTCCTTGCCCATGGGGCCCGTGAGGATGTCGACGAACTCAACCATTGAGTTGGGGGTCGCCCCGCCCAGCCGATCAAGGATGTCTGGACGCTTCAAGTCCCTGGCCTTTATCTGCGCCTCAACGGACTCCACAAGTCGGTCTGCCCCACTAGCCCTCGGACCAGCCTTACCCGTAGCCCCTCTCTCGCGGCGGGCCTCAGCAAGTTGCTCAGCCTTTGTCGGACCTGGCAGGGTGACGGTCGGGGTCGGCTGCCCCGTGATCTGCTCCATAATCCCAGCGCCAGTGCCAGCCTTCCGCCTGGCCGACGCCGTCGCCCCGCGGGCCTCGCGGAGGGCCCCCTTGTGTGCTTCGGCAATGCGACGGGCCGACTCTCTTTCCGAGATCGGGTCTTCGGTTGACGCAAGGCCAGGCTGCACCTGTGTCGGAGGCCCCTGCCTTTCCACGGGAAGACCTTCTGGGATCGACTCGCCCGAGCCTGCCCGGTACGCAGCCTCAAGGGCCACCGGATCAATTACCGCTTGGGCGGGAGCCCTGTACTCCTCCCCGAGAAGGTCCGCAACCGGATCGGCGGCCCTTTCGGGCACCACGCCTGCGCCTGGACTGGTGAGCTCTCTGAGCTGCTTCTCGGTCTCGAGGTACGCCTTTAGTTGCGCGGCATCCCTGGCCCTCTGGGCCTCGATGTCATCGAATCCTGGAGCAAACGTCCTGGGGCCCCAGCCGCTCTGAGGCCCGGCTCCGCCTGTGCGCTGCATCCCAGTGGCTGGGTCAATGTAACTGTAGGGGGCTCCTGCGGCTCCTGCGGCGCCACCGCCGCTACCACCACGACCGCCGCCACCGCCACCGCCACCGCCAGCCTCTCTCCTTTTGGCGGCACCAAGAATCTCAGCTCGCTCTTGGATCCGCTTCTGCTCTTCAAACTGGTCCTCCTTGAGGGCCATCATTCTGGCCATGCGCTCATGGGCAAGCAGTTGCCCCGGAATCTGGGCAAGGGGGGCGAGCGCCCGACTTTCGATCAACTCACCAGAAAGCGAACTTCCCGGGTAGTACTCATAACCACCTTGCTTTGACACAACCGACTCCTATCTAACGAAACTATCCGTAAAGGCCACTGGGACCATAAACTCCGTACCCAGAGCCACCAAAGAGGGGACGACTAGTCCCACCCAAGGTCTCACGCCGACGCCTCCGCTCCAAATCACTAGCCATACCACCAAGGCCAATGGCGCCCTGGAAGCCGCCACCGATGGCCCCAAACGGGACACCCTCAAGGTCGGTACCCTCAGCCGCCTTCTCTGACATCTTCCCAGCAGCAGAGGAGGCCATTGCGGTCATCTTTGCCAAGGCCGCCCGCCTCTCTTTGCTAGCGGCCTCAAGGCCCGTCTTTTCCTGCATCGCGGCGCCCTCAAGCGCGCCCACGCGCTGCTGAGCCCTGAGTTGCTCCCCCTGGAAGGCGCGACGGAACGCGGGCATCATCGCGCCACCAAGGTCCCCCACGCCCAGATACCCGGCCTTGCTGCCGAGGTCTTTTAGGGCTCCACGCCTAGCCGCTCCAGCCCCCTGGGCTGCGGCAATGCCACCCGCCCTCTTGGCCTGCTCAATGCCCTTATACCTAAGCCACTGATCTGGGGTCATTCGGTTTTCAGGCCGATCCCCCTCAATGCCTGCCGCAATCCCCTGGGCGCCAGCCCCAACCCCAGCCGCAATGAGGGTGGGAAGTATCGCTGCTAAAGCCGGTAGCATATCAACGCCCTCCGCCGAGAAGTGTGGCCTCGAGCCGGTCTGTTGGTAGATGGGTTGGGTAGCGCAACCACGTCCCGTCACCCCGGGTATCCATCGTCATCCAGGTTCCCCCAACCTTCTTGTATACCCACGGGTCCCCCTGGTTCCGCACGACCGGAGACTCTGCCGAAACAGGCGCCGGGGTGACACTCTCTAGGGGGATTAGTGGTTTTTCTGGGGCGATACTTGGGGGCGTGACGGCGGGGGGCGTTACTGTGGAGGGGGTCGTTGCTGTGGGGGTCGTTGCTGCTGGGGCGTCCCCAAAACCGAGCTCCCACGGCTTCTTCTTCGCAATAAAGTCAGCGAAGGCGCCGAACGCGGCAGTCCCAAGGTCTGCGGCGGCGCCGGACTTAGCCCCCTCGATTGCGGCCCGTCGAACCCTTGCGGCTTTCGCCGCTTGGAGGTCGCGCTGTGCCCTCGCCGCACTAAGCCCAGCCATAGCTTGGTTCTTTGCGGAAAGGAGGTTCGCTTGGAGATCTCCAGCACCAAGGAAGGCAGCTCCGCCACGACGCCCAAAATCAAGCGGCCTTCCACCGATAGACTCGCCCGCCTCAAAGAGCCGCCCCGTTGCCCCCTGAAACCTGACGTCTTCCGGGAAGACTGTGCGTTCTGCTTTTTTCATATTATCCTCGGCTCAGGTCACGCTACTCAATGCGACCGCGCAATGAGTCATGCTCATGCTGCTTGTCATCATATTGCAGTGTCGTCTTTTTTGGTCCGTAATCAGCGACAACAACAAGTTCTGTGTTGCCAAAGACAAGGCAGGGGTCGTCAGAGCTCGACGCAAGCAGGCTCACTGTGTGTCTAATGTTGTGCCAGCCCGCCTGGAGTAATCCCCCCTCAGGCAGGCCTGCGCTGGGGGTGGTGTGTGGGTGCATCCTTAAATCGGAAATCGGCTTGGTTGTCAGCCCATCCATCGGCCGAATCTTCCACGGCAAGAAGACGCCCTTTGAAGTGTTTGGCCTGTCATGCGAAGACCTGACGCGGACAATCGTTGAGGCTTGAGCGTACTCGTCCCCGGGCTCCTTGTTCTCCCCCTCCCACAGGGCCGTGAACTTTCCATAGAAGTTAGCCGTCTGAATCACCGGGTTCCGGCTTGAGTTTGTCTTGAATAAGTCGTGCCTAGTCAGACTGATGTCTCTCGTGTTGTGTCGGTAAATAACCGCCGAGAAGAAGACCATCACTGATGCTGGAGCGCGGAGTCTGAACCGGAGGGCTCCGCCCGGGATGTCCCTTGACTGCTCAGACGTCGAGGGCCAACAGACCCAAGGGTCGGAGTCTGACTTCCGCTGGAAGACCTCCGTTAGGCCCCTTTTCCTGAAGTTTTCCCCGCGGAGCGAGTTGGTCTGGAAGTTTTCCCCGTGGACACCTGCCTGAAAAACGCCCTCAACGACATCAAGGGGATCGCCCCAATGGTCCGCCTCCATCTCCCCGTAGTCCGTGAAGTTCGGCGGATGGGTAAAGTTGATCAGGCTCATCGGTCAATCACAAACACAACAAGGTTTATTCTTGCCGGCCGGCCTGTTGTCGGACCAGTGTCCGGGCCATGGTGAGTAAACTCAAAGGAGACCTCATGCTGCGTCCCAGCCTCAACGCGATACGCCCAAACGATCCCAGCGCCCCCGTTGGCCTCAAGGTTATACACAGAGGGCTGCTCATACGAACCCGTCTGAGTGCCCTGAGCAATCGAGCGGGCCGAGAGTCTTAGCCTAGCCCTCCTCGGCCCAATGACGTAGTTGGTGGTCGAGCTCGCATCCCACGACGCGCTAGCCGTAACATAGACCCCATTGTCCGGCCGGACGGGAAACGAAAGGCGGGCCAACTCCGTATAGGCGGGGTAGTGGGGGGGGTACGTGGAGGAATCAAACTCCGCGTACTTCCCCGCGATCTCCTTGTACGCCTCCCCCGGCTTGACGTGGAACTGGTCAAGAGAACCCCGGTCTACATTGACCCAAGTCAGGCCATTAACCGCGTCCTGGATGTCCTCGAGGTTGTCTTTTATGTCCCCGGGCCGCGTCAACTCCCCCTCCTGCTCTCGGAGATCTTTTGTGTATGTGTAGATGGGCATCAGCGGTACAGCCCAAACGCGAAGATGTTTGCCCGAGTAACGTGCAACTTCCAGTCGCTGTTATTCAGGAGTGACCGGAAGAGGACGCTTGGGGAAAACTCAACCGGACCACCGCGCACAAAGAAGCAGGACACGGTGGAGATAGAGCACCCGTGAATGTAGGAGTTGAACCCCCCCACAGCCTCTGCAGCGGAGAGGCCGCCCTGGCTACTGCGAATCCTAAGGTGCAGGCTCCCTCTCTGCTCCTGGTCTAAAGCCTCGGCCCAGTCCGCTGCTGAATAAGTCTTCGCCGCCTTCTTTTGCTGCCCCGCGATGGTGGGGTCGGGCGGGTCCACAGAAAGGTCGATGTAGTCCCCGCGGGTGGTCGGCTCAATACGAAGTGGATTTGCAACCACGGCAGAGACCGACGCCCCGACAATCCAAGGGGCATCGCCGCGAGAAACAGCCTTCAGCCTCAGGCCTTTCCGCCCAAGGTCATACCAAGACCCCTGATTGGACGAGGTAAACTCCCTAATCGGGACGCCGGCGGCGGCAAGCTTCTCTTTATAGAGGAACGAATTGTCGACCCCAATGATGTCACTTATCCCGTTGTGGTCAGGATCGAAGGGGGCAACAACAAGATCCCTGCCTATCGTATTCGGAGCGACGTTGTTCTGATCTACCCCAGATAGGTGCTCCCGGATGCGCTGAAACTCTGCCCAAACGTCGCCCGGGACATCCGCATGGCCACTCTTTGGGTAACTGCCTTTTCGGTAGTACACGACGCTAGCCTCGGTGATTCTCTATGGCCCGGATGGCCCGAAGGACGCTCATTGGCTTCTCAAGGGTAACAAGACCCCCCACACCAACCCTCTTCAACACAAAGTTCGCCCGCCTGTCCAGAGAGAACGACGAGGGGGCCCCAATGTTCGCCCGCTTCATGGCGCGCTCGAGGCGCACCGTGAGGCGCTCCATGTCATCGACCTCACTCATCGTTGGCGCTCCGCACCCTTGCTCGCTCGCCACAAAACAAACCCATCAAGGCCAAACGGCTCATCGCTATTGCTGTTCTCAAACTCAATCTCAATCTCCCGACAAACCACCGAGTTCGGGAAGACGATCCGCTGAAACAACTGAGGCTCGCCACTCCATGATGAGGTCCCCCAGGACTTGCCTGCGCCGCCCCATCCCGTTTTCTGGGTGAGGTCCGTGTTCTGGTCCTTCTGGGCCGACGTTCCGCTCTGGTGGAGTTTGAACGTCCTCTCGCCCTCAGCGACAGGGTTCCGGTTCTTGTACCACCGCACAGTGAGTTCGTGGTCTCCGGCGTAGGGGAAGAAGACGTCAATCCCAGTGACCTCCATCTCCTCCACAGAGTCCCAGCTCGTCTGGTTCGCGCTGTAGGGCCCAAATCGAATCCTCCCGGCACACGCCCCGGCAGACACGACGTCTCGCCCTCCCCTAAACTCGCCGGGGGCAAACTCATAAGAGTACGAGTCGCCAAGCCCCCAGATAACAAGATCTGAGTTGCGAATCGGGTCGCCCTTCTTCTTGGGGGAAGTCTTCTTGCCGCCGACTAGCGGACTTACGCCCCGCTCGGGCTCGCCTCGGGGCTTCAACTTCAGCTTCTTCTCGTCGTGCTGGACGGCAAGAATCGCCTCGCCCTTGTAGTGGGCTGATGCTGTGATCTTCTGGCCCTTGATGATCGTAATGGCGTCGAGCTGGTAGTGATAGCAAATGACCGTGTCGTTCACGGAGTCCGGGCCAGACTGGAGGGAGATAAACAGACGCCGCTCAGCCTCATCTAGCCACGAGGTTGCTGTGGAGAGCCCGCCCTTGTAGACATTCTCCCACCAGGCGTTCAGGTTTTTCGACAGGGGCTTGATGCTTCCCCCGTTGTACTGATAGACCCCATGCCGACCGACGAAGACAAGCCTCCCATACGCCCTGATTGCAGCTCGCGGGGCGAGGCTCCCCACAGACTCATCCACCGGAGTCAAGATGGGGGAGCCGTCGGCCAGGGCCGTTACTTGCCAGATGGAGTCTTCCTTAAAGACAATCAAGGAATCCTCAAAGGCGTAAAGCCCCGTGATGTCAGACCCCTCTGAACTATTCACGTCCAGAAACTGAAGGGCAGACGACATCTGCTCCGGAAGGTCCTGGTCGCTGTAGGAGACGATAGAGGGGGTCTCTGGGGACACGTAGTACCCACGTCCGCGAAAGAAGGCCACGAACCTGCTAGTCGGAGGAGCCATTAGCTCCTCCTTCAGCGGCGACCCGGTGGCGGCCGACTCAAGCGTGTCTTCGTGGTCGTAGACGATCTTCTCGTTCACAGCAACTTGGCGCCAGAAGTAGTACTCCCCGTCCCGAGCTCGCTTGTAGATGTTCCTCCAGACGATGTCTGGCTGAGTCGGCCTGTCTAGCCCGCTGATGTGAATGACTGAGCGATGGGGGTTCCTTGTCAGCGGAGTCCCCCCGCTTCCGTCGTTCGGGTTCTGGGTCTCCTCGATCCAGCAGTGCGGGCCCTTGGTCGCGGCACGAACGTCGTTAAACGAGGCAAACTTATACGTTTCCCCAGTTACAGCAAACTCCCCCGCCTCGCTCGGAGGACCCTCTGCTCCGCTCGCGCTGACAAAGGTCGCCCGGTACTGGAATTTCTGAACAACACTAGTCCCATTTCCCCGGTCGCCCTCACCAATGCCCACAAACTCGTCGTTTATCGAGAAGTCGGGGTGAAGGTTCTTGTCATCTGGGTTCGGGGTAACCGAAACCGCCCGCGGAGGGGCCGGCCTCTCCTGAACCCCAACCCTCGAGGCGTAGTCACCGTTCCACTTCAGGTTTGCATCAACGCCATTAACAATAAACAGAAACCCGCCCCAGTTCGTGAAGTAATCTCCGCCAAACTGGTCCTCAGGCAAGACCCTTCGCGCCGCAATGAATTGGTCGCCCCGTGGGTCTGTAGAGTAACTCTCCTGCCACGGGCTCCCCTCCCCAATGTGGGGAAGGTCCATGTTCTCGAGGCTGTCGCACCTAACAACCAGCACCCGACCCGCTCGGTACTTGTCTTTTGTGGCTCCACCCTCCGTCAGTGGGTCCGAAGACAGGTCTGGGTAGTGCAACTCCGCGTCACCACTGTCCCCGGACAGGGATACCACAAGCTCCATTGGGCCACCCTTCGCCTGGAAGGGTGTGATTGCGTTAATCCTCGTATTCAGTAGATGGTGGTTTCGCCAGTGCCAGTCCACTAGGTTTCTGACGGCCTTTGCCTTCTCGACCGTACCGACCACCTGGAAGTAACAACCGTCAACCTGACGGGCCTCCCCGTTAGACAACCAGACCTGATCACTAAGCCCCCTAGTCAGGAGGGGGACCGCCCGGACTCCAGGACCCTGTGCAATTCTAGCCACAGCAGCCCCCTATGAGGTGCTCACGGTTCGCGGCCAGCGGCCGTTACCGAGGTGCTCCCCGTAGACGTCTGGCTCGCCGCGACCAATCTGAACAACCGTTCCGGGGTCGGAGTCCTCGTCCCGCTCCATCCGCTCAACCATCTCCATCGCGATGCCCCGCTTCTGGGCCGCCGCCGAGTGGCTCTCAGACTCGCCCAGAGCGTAACTCTCAGCCAGGTCTAGGATGGCTGGCTGAAACTGCAGTGGAACCACAGGGACGTCCGTATCTAGGGTCATCTCTTTTGGCGCCACAAAGAAGGTCATGTCGACAACGTACTCCTCGTCGGGCGGGGGCCACAGTCGAATGTGCTCCGACCCACTAACCTCAGAGGCCCGGGGTGCCACGGCGCCAATGTTCGTGTCCATCGCCGCACCTGTGGTGTCGAGGTCGAAATGCTTGAACCCGAGTTGCGAGTCAACGTACAGGTCCTGCAGGGTGGTCGTGGTGAAGTCTGTGGTGGGGGCGTTCCTGTGGTGGAAGAACTCTGAGCCACCAACCTTGGTGCGATAGATGGCTACACCGAAGTCTGCCCGACGCTCATAGGAGAGCTCGACAGTGTTCCCCAGGGCGGTTACCGAGGTTGTCCCGGTCGGAGAGAATGGCCCCATCTCCTGAGTCTTCGTGTTGAGGTAGCAGTACTTGTACCCGTAGGCTCCGGTAGCCATGGCGCCGCCCCCCACGGGAGTCCCAAAAGTTGGGGCCGATGATGGGGCGGGGATGAGGCTGTGTCGCTCGATGGCGTAGAACTGTGGGTAGGAGTCGTAGTCCTTCACCGTCAGCGTCTTCATGTGCTGGGGAAGGAGGCTTTGCTCGGGAACGTGGTAGACGAACCCGTTGCCTGTGCAGATGATCGACTCAATCCCAGACGTTCCGGCCGGCAAAGGGTACTCGTCGAAGTAGATCTTCCAGGAGTCCCGGTAGGTCGGCGGGGTATCGCCTGGGGCCAACGCGGGCGAGTTCGCTCCCCCGTAAAGCGCCTCGAGATAGGCGTTCGTGGCCGAGTCATGGCTTGCAATCCGGTGAACCGTCCCGTCTGGGCAGGCCAGGCGAGCCCCAGACCGGGTGTGATTGCCAGCAATGGCTGTCATGTTGGCTACGATGCGGCTTCCATTTGTAAACGTCGCCCCAGCCACCGCTGTCGTGGGGTAGTCCGATGCCGTAACAGACTCTGGCGCATGTGTACTGAACTGGTGCGTTCGACGCAGCCAGCTCCAGGTCTGGCGGCGACCACAGATTGTCATGTATGCGTCGTTAACAAAGTCCCCTAGTCGGGACTCATTTCCGTCGAATCCGCGCCGCCTACCTAGGCGCTGCTTGAGTGTCGCAAAGTTCACCTGAGCCTCCAGTTCGGGGGTTTAGGGGTGCGGGGCAGGTCACCCCGCACCCCTAGAGATTACCCGAGTCTAGCGACCGGGAGGCGATACTCGGAACAGGAGTTGAACAAGGAACTCAGTGTCGGACTGGTCAACGCCGGAGTCATTCTTCGTCATGGTGAGTTTCAAAATGTCACCCTCAGCTAGGAAGACCTTCTTCGGGGTCGCGGCCTCAGGACCATCAACGTCCAGTGCATACGAAGTGTCTTCGGTCATCCCAGAGATACTGGTCAGCCCGGTTCCGCCCATATCATCTGAGCCAACCTGCAACATGAACGTCCAGTAATTCGCCGCGTGAGCCGCGATGGTTACCGAGGGGATGACGAGCGCGGACTCGAGCTTCCACATCCCACCCGCCGAAACGGCCGGGGCAACAAAACAGCTCCTAGAGACCGTGTCGGCGTCTCCAAAATGATTGATGACTATTGGAACAAGACCGACGCCGTGAACCCGGTTTCCGCCCTTAATAGCGTTCCAGATGGGGCGGCCGAAGCCTGTAGGTGCAGTAGTAGTAGCCATAATAGTTTCTCTCTTTCTCGACCTGGTTAGGTGGGGGGCCGAAACCCCCCACCCTCAGGCGTGTTGCCCGCCGACGACCCTAAAGCGGCCGACGAGCGAGTTTGTTAACCGGCAATGCCGATTGGGTTGTTGAACAACATCACCGGAGCGACCACATAAGCGTCAGCAGCAGTGACCGCAGTGGTCACTAGTGCCTTGGCCCGAACGGTCTGGTGAAAGTCGCTGTAGTGCGCGGCATTCGTGAACGAGTCCCCAAATGTACTGATCTGGTTGCTAGCCGCGCTCTGAGTGACAGAGGTAACCAGTTTTCCGGCAGGAGCAGCCCCGACGTTGGAGTCACCGACATAAAGCCAGCAACCCTTCGTCAGGTTGACCGAGACGTAGTAGACGTTCGCAAGGCAGGCTCCAGCAATCACGACGCTAATCGTGTCTCCTGCGTCACCAGCCGAGGTCCGACCACTGCCGTCCAATGCCATCGTGGGATACGTTGCCGCATCCACGACGCCAAAGGTTGGCGACTCAAGGTCATCCTGTGCGGGGTTTGAATCCGTAATGTAAGCCGTCCACTTGAAGGCATACGTCTTCAGGTCGTCAACGGCCGCGACGACCGGAGCGAACTCAGGAACAAGCTTGACTACGTCGCCATAGAAAACAGTCGCGCCTGCGGCAATCGTAGCCTCAACAACAACGCGGGTAGGGTCTGAAAGTGCCATTTTAGTATTCCTTTCTAGGCGCTGTAGGCGCCGCCAGCAAAGTTGAAGCAACCCTGCTCGCGGAGGTTGTTGACGGTAAGGATGCCGTGGAACTTAGTCTTGGAAATCCAAGCCCATTGTTCCTGCGCGAGGCGCCAGTCATCCATGAAGAAGTGAGCATTGGGATTAATCCAAAGCTTCATATTGCCCAGGTTGGTCTGGCCCTTGCTCTTGCCCTTGACGGGGTCGAGGTATCCAGGCTCAAAGTTGTGGCCCGAAGCGCCGCTCGGAGAGCCGCCCGTCAGGTTCAACATGAAGCCCTCACCACTGTTCTCAGTGATGTTGTAGTCGGGAATGACCAGAGCACCCTTGAATCGGAGGCTAGTGAAGCCGGCGCTTCCCATGTCCTCGTCAACCAGAGCTCGCTCGGGACCACACCATTCCTCGTAGCCGTCGTAGACAGCCGGGTCGACCAACATAACGTCAGGACGACGTCCGAACTTGGCGCACTCTCGGTAGAGCTTGGTCCAGGTTGGAATACCCTGAGCCATGAAGCCGCCACCAATCTGTTGGAACTGGTTGTGGTGGTAGGTCGGGTTCTTGGTGACGTTACCAACCGTGCCGGTCTGCGCGGAAGGAGCAGCAAAATCAATCATTCCGCGAATACCGTCGATGTCGCCACTCACGCTGCTTGCAGTGTGAAGCTGCTCCTCGATGTAGTTCCGCATCGTGATCGCGCACTGCGTGAGCTCGGCATCAAGAAGCTTGCCGATCTGACGTTTCGCGCCCTGGTTGAGGTCCACCTTGTCGCAAGCGACAACCGACTGGCAGGAAATCTGACCCCAACTGTCCCAAATGAACGGCTTGGCAAACTCGCTGTCAGCGGTGTTCAGTACCTGGGATCCCTGATAGGTCTGAACGTTAGGGTTTTCGGCATGTACGAACGGAATTCGCGCATAAGGTGCTGCTTCCAGGTGGATAGCCCCCTTCTTGTACATGAGGTACAAGAGAGGTGACTGCTCCAGGATAAGCCAAACCAGCTTTTCCCAAGAAGCACCCCACGTAAGCGAGAACGCCTTCGTGTAGTCACTAAGAGTTGTTGAAAATGGAGCGCCCATTTGTTGTGTTTCCTCGTAAGCCTATGGCTAGCTCAACCGGCCACCTAGGTCAGAATCCTGCCCCAACACCGCGTTAAGGATTTCGTCCATCGACATGTTTGCCGTGGATCCTACGGGTGAAGAGGCTGTTCCGGCCTGAGTTGCTGGAGGGGCCGCTTCGGCTCTTCGCTTGGCAGTGTTAATCAGACGGCCCTCATTGACCGCCCGAATGGCTCGTTCTCCCGCCAAAGACAAGGCCGCCCGATAGGCGTCCTCCGTCCCCGACGAGAGAAGCTTGGTGATAGTCGGATCGTTGGAATCCAAGATCTGGCGAACCTGACCCTGAACCCTCTCGTCACGAAACTCCCTATACTGGCCACCCTTCATGTCCTCAAAAATCGCGTTCAGACGACTGGCCTCCCTGTGCGGAGCAAAAGTCTCCGCCACAGAGTCAACCTGACTTCTGAGCTTCTCGATCTCGCCCATCAAGGCAACCTCCCGCTCAGAAGAGCCGGGGTTTGCCTTGAGACGGGCGTCCATCACCTCAAGTAGGGCACCAAAACCATCTCCATTTTGTGCTTTTTCGGTGAACCGCTGTCGCAGCTCATCAACGGTAGGTGCAGTCTCCTGCGCCGCATTGTCGGCCCCATTCGGCCTCTGGCCCGCCTGTTGCGCTTGAAGCGCCAGGAAGGCCTGTTGGAGTTGATTTTGGTTGTCCTGCAACTTAGCCCGCTCAGACTCAATGTCTCGCCTCATATCAGCGACTTCTTGAGTTTTCCTGGTCAGGCCAGATTGCATCTCTCGGTAGATGGCGAGGTTTTCGGGCTCCAGGTCAAGGGGGTTCCCCGACCAGAAAGACCCTGAACCGTCTTCACCATCGCTCGAGCCTTCGGTCCCATTCGCTTCAACGTCAGCCTGCGTGTCGATCTCTCCGGCGGCCACCGGGGAGTTGTCGCCTATGCCTGCGTCTGCATCAACCTCTGGGTTGTCGTTGCCAAGCTCTGGATTCACGGAATCTCCAGGTTGCGACTAAGTGTTGAGTTGTTCCCGAACTAGTCGCTCAAGTTCGGGCCTCTTTGTTGTACTGGGGGCTTTAATCCCCAGCAACTTAGCTTGCGCCTTTAGCGCCGGCCAAGTCTCAGCGACAATCGTATCCGCTTCTACTACATCTGTGTCAACGGCTACTTGATTGTTTTTATCATGCTTGTCTTGGGACGACTCCCTTTCCGCCGCCCAACGGGCCACGATCTCAGCCTCTGTATACGATCTCGTACCTGACGTTGACCTTCCCTTGGGAAGGTTTCCGGCCTCTACCAAACCATGCTTTTTTAGGATTGCCTTCGCCTCGGACTTTGTCACCGTCTTATTTACAAGGCGCTCTTCTGGGGCGTTTTCAGAGAAGGTGTACTCGTCCCTGTGTACCACCTGGCTCCTCGCGTCCGCCATAAAGTCATGCTTAAGTGTGCCTCGGCGCTTACACCGAGAGCACCTAAGAAACAAAAACTTCTGGGCCTCTTGGGCCCTGAACCCCGCGACAGTAAATCCCTGCCCGGAGCTGTGCTCGCATCGAGTGCAGGCGAGTGTGTAGATAGGCATGAAGCCTCCTTCCTAGAAAGTTGGGACCCCGGGGGACGGGGCAAACGATGATTGCGCCGCGGCCGGGATAGTTAACGGCTCCCCCGTTGCTGGGTTCACGGCAGCGCCCGCCGCAATAGACTCCTCCGGCCCCGGGCCAGCCATCTCCCCCGGCGGCGGCTGCTGCTGCGGGCCCCCGCCAGCCTGAGTTGCTGCCTGGCCGAAGAGTTGGGCGAAACTGTCTCGGAGCTCAGGGCTGTCCTGTTCCCAAAGAGAGAGCGCCTTGTTGTAGAAGAGAGCGACCGCCTCCTGGGGAACCTGGGCCACGGTGAGCGCCTGAGCAGCAGACGCCAAAGCGTTCATGAATCCAATGTAAGCCTGGCGTTCAGCCTCGGGGCCAATCGGCTTCATTGAGCCGGCGTGGACACCGACGTCAAACTCTCCCCGGATGTCATGTCTTGTATACGACATCGGGGTGTCTCCTCCGGTAATCCGGACCCACCGCTCTGCATCGTAGAACTGCTGCATAACCTGCAACGTCTTCCTTGCGACCGTGCGAACAAAGACCTCAAAGATTCGGAGTTTCGACTCCGAGCGGCCAGCGTGCATCGCAGCTCGGTACGAAACCTCCGTCGCTGACTTCGCGGAACTCCGCCCCCCGCGCATCGCCTCATCCCCGGCGCCCACTTCGTTCATGAGCCCACGAAGGATGTTGAAGGTTCCAAGGAACTCCTGGGGGAAGGCGGGCATGACTAGGTTGCGGACGTCGGCCGCCACGTTCTTACTCTTGGCGGCGACCATCTGAGGGGTCTTCGATCCAAGAGCCGCCTTGGCCTGCTTGTCAAAGATGCCATCCTTGTAAACCGTCTTGAGCGCCATCGACGCCTCGAGGCCAGAGACCGCCCCGTCAACTAGGCGCTGAAGACGCTCTGCCAGGGGGAGCATCTTGTGAACCAGGGAGATTCCGTAAAACTGGTCGTTCACCTTCTCAAAGCGGAGGTCGACAAAGGGGTAGCCCTCCATGTCTAGGGGGGAAAGTGCGTGCTTCAGGATAGTCGGCCCGCTGCCCTTAGAGCTTGGCTGCTGACAAGCCCACAGAACCCTCAACTCCTTCACTCGACGACGCTTCTTGCCGCCGCCCGTCCGAACAACTCGACTAGCCCAATCGTGATACCAGATCTCATAGACCTCGATGTGCTCAGCCTCTTCCTTCCGCCAAACATTCCCAACGCCGTCCTCATTGAGCGCGTCAATAGACTTCACCTTGTCTGGGAACAGGTGCTTTGTGTTTCCAAAGCGGTCGTCGTTTTTAATCTCGTCAATGTGAATTAAGTGGCGAACGGCAACCCACGGCATCCGGTGAATCTCGTCGTACCCGGGCGGGAAGATGAAGTTGAACGGGGAGACTCTGAGCATCGTCGCATGTGCAGCAGACCTATCTGGGGGGATTCCCATCTCCTCGAGGCGGTCGCGAATCGTCTGCATGACCGTGTCGTCCTCGTCCACGTCATCCTCGTCCAGGTCCCGGTCATAGTCCTCGACAGGAACAAAGACCCCGGCGGGCTGATAGGTCACGCGACCAATTCCGGCAGACAGAATCAGGGCGTCGTCGAGGATCTTCTTGCACTCGTTATTGAAGCCCCCCTCCTCCCACTCGTACATCAGAGCGGCCTGAGTCAGCTTTGCCTTCTGCTTCTCCTCGCCCAGCTCGGACGGGTTTCTTGGCTTTGCGAAGATCGACGGATCGTTGTGGAAAATATGAGGCTTGAGTGCGTCGATGGACGCCGAGATAATAGCGAGGCCGCGGTCCCCGTTCGGGCGCTCAACCCCAAGGCGGTAGGAGTCGAGCAACTTCCGCCAGTCGTCAAAGTGAGCCTTTCGGATGATCGACTCCGCGCTCAGGACCTTGTCCAAAAGGGCGGAAGCCTTCTCCTTCTTAACTGGCAGTTTCGTGGGGTCGAACTTCGCCATCACAGCCACCTCGAGCCAACGTCGGCCTCGGCGGGCTGACGCATATCATCATCATCGTCCCATACACCGTAGTTTGGTGGTGGGTCTTCTTTTCTTCGTGGGTCGTTCCGGTTCGCCGCCCCGTGTTCAATATCACAAACAGCCTGCGCCTGTAGCCAACACATGACAAGGTCGTCGTGTTCTCCGGGCGGCGCCCCCACCTTTACTCGCTTGTGCATTTCGTCTCCAGATACCAGCGCCGTTGAGCTCGTACTCTTCTTCGTAAGCTCCATGAACATCCGCATCTCCTTAACTAGCCTCTCGCTACGAACTACCGGCATCCTAGATCCAACAATGTCTATCCCGACGTGAACCATCACAGGCTTCGTCGCCACCGTAGTGCTCCACCCATACCTAGCATCGAAGTTTACCGACTCGATCATCTCGCGCTGGTACAGGTTCCAGTACTCAGTCTGCATTATCCCAAGGGATACAGCATGACCAACCCCGTTAATCTCCCAAGACAGGAGCGCATCGTTGTAGTGAAGAGCCAACAGCACGGCCCTTGCAGACGTCGGCAGGGCCTCCATCCGACTCTGAAGCTCGGCAACCTGGACCCTCGTATCTGTCCGAATGACCTGTATGGCGGTGTAGTCCCCTGACGAGCGCCCGGACGCCGGGTCAACGGCAACGATATAGTTGACCCCCTCCTGTGGGTGCTCCCAGACCCAAAGAGAGTCGTCTTCGGCAAGGCTCTTCCTCTTCAGAGTGGGCTCCATATAGCCCGCAAGGTTAAGCCTCTTGTCTGAGAAGTCCTGACCAGACTCGTCCACAATCGACCCCACGAAGATCGGCTTACGAACTCCGACCTTCTCGATCTCGGCCAACGACGGCTCCTCAAATACCCGGCTCGCAGAGAAGGCGAACGCCTCCTCCGGCTTCCCAGGATACTCCTGCTTGAATAAGTCCCAGTCCCCCTGACACTTGTCCATCCAAGTCTTGTGAGCCCAGTGGGCCTGCTCAGGAGAGAGCCCGTACTCTCGAGTCATCTCCAGGAGCGTCTCGTCAAACCTGGCCAGGATGTCCTTTGGCGAAACGCCTTCGGGCAACGGCCTCGCGTAGTTTGGCATCTCATGCCACGGGTAGAAGATCGACTCCCAATCGCTATCGACCTTGTTTCCCTTACTGTCCTCCCCGCGCCAGGCCTTCCAGAACTCTCGGTGGAAGTAACCACCCGACCCGTTTGCCGTCGACTCCAAAACCACCAGAGTCTCCGGGTCATCGGAGATAGTCTGCATCAACCCCAGCATGAAAGTCTCCGGATCGCTCCAGAACGCAATCTCAGAGCCGTGAAAGTAATGAATCTCAAAACCTCGCGTGGAGTGGACCGCATCAGCGACAGAGACCTCAAATCTTGAGTTAAGACCCGCCGTCTCGTCCAGTGGATGAGTCATCCAAAGCTCATTGTCGTTGTTTCTCCTGAGCTCTGGCCGAAGGTCCTCCATCTTCTTGCCCTCATCGAGCGCCTCGAGCAACTCCTCCGGGGTCTCGTACTTCTTCGGCTTCCCACCGTCCACCCCCTTGCTGGGGAGATTGTCGTACATCTTCTTCGCCATGAGGAAGACGTTGTTGGTGGTGATGCGATCTACGGCAGTGACGAATGCCCTGCGGTCACGGTTCGTAAGGCACTGGTGGAACGCCAGCGCTTGCGTCACCGTGCTAAGCCCCATCCGACGAGCCTTCAGTACGATGAATCGGCCAGGCCGTCCCGCACTCTTGGCCTCCTGGATTTTCCGGTAGAAGTCTAACTGGATAGGGTTGAGTCTAAGGGGGACAGTCTCGCCAATCTTCCCCTGCATCGACGTCTCGGGCCTGTTCAAAACCCTTAGGTATGTCTCACAGAACGACGGAAAGTCTTTAAGGCTCTCCGTCGTCGTCAAGCGATCCGCGATTTCTCGGGAGCGCTTCAGGCTCATCGACTTTCTGGGCACTACCTAGAGCTCGTGACTTCCGCCAGCTCTTCCTCGGTGGGGCCGTCGTGCCCCTTGACCTTTTCGGAGTTGTCCTGGACCGCCTTGATTCTGGCGATGATCATGCCAACGGCATCGTGCCTAGCCTCACCCTCGTCGTTCCGCCCGGCCTGCTCTGCAACCAGGAGATTCGACAGGGCCCCGATGTCAGACAGGCCACGAAGCTTTGCCCTAAGGCCAACTAGGTCTGGAATGAAGTCCTTGACGACCATCCCATCGAGAGTGTCTGCCATGATTCTCTTCATCCGCTTAACATGCTCGGTCGTCGCGTACTGACGATAGAGCCGGAACCCGCGACTCTTCGCCCCGACGAAGACATCCATCAGCGCCTCCTCGAGAGCGGCCTCCTCGGGAAGCGGCCCCTCATGACCAACGCCAGAGGTTATATATCGCTTGAATCGACTCTGGACCTCTGAGTTCGACAAACACTTGTCCAACTGCTCAATGGAGAGTGTTCGGGACTCCCGGAAAGCCTTTTTGTTCGTGACTTGGCTCATTTCGCTCATGACAGCCCCCTACGAGAGTTTGACATAGGTTGCGGCTGCTGAGCCCGGTCGCGCTGGGCGATGAATACGCTCCCGAACTGGCGCGGGCTTCGCTGCTACGGGTGCCGGAGGCGCCGCAACCACGGGCGCCGGCTCCGCCGCTTCTCGGATGTCGTCTCGCGCAGAGGTGATCGCATCAAGAAGAGACGTCCGCCCCTTCCCGTCGAGCTCGGCGTCGTAGAGGGCATCAAGCTCCCCATCCGACAGCCCTGGAAGTTCCTTGATTGCGGCCTTTACTGTGAGGTCGCTGATATTCTCAATACTCATTACGTTCTCCTCCTATGCGGCGAACTGCCGCTGAGACAATCGTAAGACTACACTATGTGATGTTAGGTCGTGTTGGCGAGAGCCAATTACGGTGATACCATCCGACGACGCGCGCGCAGCCCAGGGTTACCTCGGGCCAGTGGGCCCCAAGAGCTTTCCCTCCTTCCTGAGTTCTTGGGGCCCTAGCCCCGCCCTAAGGCCCTACAACCAACGGCTCAATAGTACTGAGTGTTGCCCGGAAGGCAGACCGCTGCTTCGTCTCTGGATCGTAGTAACGGTACTCCAGGTGGGGCTCCTTCTTCTTTGCCCTGACTACCCGCTCGAGCCTCTTCTGGATGCTGCCCTCGATGCTGCTCCAGTGAGGAATGTCGGAAACGTCCTTAACCGAAGACGCCAGCCAGCCGGGGAAGCTGATCCCCTTCTTAGTCTTCCCCAGCCCTATCCCCATGGCCCGGACAACTTCCTCACACTCAAGGTGAGTGGAGAAGAACCCGTAGACCCTCCGGCCCTTCTTGTCTTCCATCGAACTGTTCCTGGCCCAGTACTCCACACCCTTGTCGATGTGGGACCCACACGAAGAGCAGACACGCCTCTTCCGGGTCTTCTGCTTCCGGAGACAGTGGATAGCCAAACTACCTACCTCCGCCCGGGAAAAGGGACGCTTCAAGTTGCAGGATCTGTCGAGCTCGGTCCTCTGGGGTTCCGAAGGTGTCCTCGAGTCTCCGCTGACGAGCAGCCTCTTTCTCCTTGGCCGCCCCAACAAGGCGAAGATACTCCCTGCGAGCCTCATGGTCTGGGTCGGCGTAGTACGCCGCCTGGCGGAACGCCGCCATCTGCGCATCGCGAGCTGTGTTGATCGCCTCCCGGTTTCCCCCGGGAAGCTGCTCATGGGCCCGTCGGGCCTCATCAAGAGCAGCGCTAGCCTCTTCGTAGGCGGGATAGACACTCCCCGCAGCCCCAGGGGAAGCGTAACCACGCTCGATAGACCGGGCCTGCTCCCACGGCGACCCCATCATCGCATACGCCTGAAGAAGGGGGCCCGAAGGACCACCCCCAAACCGAGGGTCTAACTCCTGCCTAGGACCAATCCCACCCGGCCCAGAACTGGGAGTCGGCGTGAACTCAAGAGGGACGGGACCAGAGAGCCTCCCCTGAGCAGGGATGGCCTCGATAGCACGGCGACGACGAGCCACCCTCTCCCGCCTATCGCGGTCCTCGAGCTGGACGGCAAGACGCTGCATCATCTGAGGATCAACCAAGGGGTCTGCCATCTCTATCTCCTGAGGTCTCTCAGTCTAGTGTCTGGATCAATGTCGTAGCCCAGTGCATTGTACTGCTGAATGAGGCGCTGTCTCTCGAGTTCGTTCTCTATCTCGCCCTGCTCCGCTATCCGCTCAATCGTCGCAGGGTCAATGACCCCTTCATAGCGAGGGTTCGGAGGAGTGAAGATGCCTGCAGACCTGGGCCTGGCCGACTCGTACCCGGCAAGAGCAGAGCCTGCTCCAACGCCAGCGCCTATCGTTGCGTCAGCAAGGAGGCTGGCAGGACTGAGGACAGACTTCGCGAGTCGTCCAGCCCCAGCAGCGGCGCGGACGGCCAGTGGGCGGCGAACAGCAGGCGCTTCTAAGGGGAGTCCGCGCATTGGCCCCTCAGTGTGGAAGGGAACTGGCCTTGTCCGGTGGGCTGGGCTTTCATACTTCGGGCTCTCGCTGCCAAGCCGACGCGGGAGCTCTTCATGATAATCGAAGCCGCTCGGGTCTAACTGCTCACCCCAGCGCAGTCCCGTGTTTGCCGTAAGCTCAACTGGCATTGTTTTGTACCCCATGTCCCTAAGGACAGACGCGCGGTGCCTCCCCTCATGCCCCAGGATTCTCCCCGGCTCAAGGCCCTTCCCCGTCCAAGCATCTGCCATCTCAAGCCTGGGGATGTCGGCCAGCGGAGTGCCAGACTCGATGGCAGACCTGACCCCCTCGTAATGCCTCGGACTGTGACCCGCTGGCTTATTGTTTACCCACCCATGCTTTGAGGTACCGTACTCTGGCCTGTCCCCAAAGTCCCTCGCAAGAGCGAGGAAGTCGTCTGGGTGCATTCTGGTGAACATGGTCCTGTTCTTCGGCGTCCTGTTCGCCTTGATGGCCTGAGCGAGGGCCTCTTGGTTGAACAACTCGTCAGAGGTCGCAGCGACCGAAGACCGTATCCCGGCAGCCTCCCCCGGTAACCGCGACAACCCGCCAGCGACAGGGCCCCCCAACGAACCAGCTTGAGCTGCCTCAAGAGCTAAGTCCCCGTAATCAACCCTGGGACCAGCCTCGAGAGTCTCTGGCCCAAGCCTAGGAGAGTAAGAAGGGAGAACGTCCCCACGACCCAACCGCGGACTCCTAACCTCAAGATCTCCGTAGAGAGGCATAGACTATCTCCGAATGAATTCTTCCACCTCAGAGACAGTGGCCAGGAACGGCATCCTCTCTCCAGGGACAGGATCATAGTAACGATACTCAACCCCCCTCTCAACCTTCTTACTCCCCACCACAGAACTCAACCGCTCAGCCTCACCCTCGTCCAACCCGACGAATGCTGTGAACTGTCATTCACAAAAACTACAGAAGACTTGACTTCAAATCAAGGGAGAGGAAAACTACCCACTGTAAGGGGGGAAAGGAGAGGGGTACTAGCTAGCTAGACAGACAGAGACAACACCTACACTAGAACTCAATCTAGCTGTAGACAGCTTGGAAGAAATTTTTTTGGGGCCAGGCAGGCTAAGTAGCCAAAATCATTCACTGAAACTTTCAAAAGTTGCCTGAGAATTTTCAGGTACCCCGGGTACTTCTAAAAAGTACCCCCCGGGGGTAGAGCTCGCTGCCCATACTGAGCATGTTTAAACGTAGGAGAAATAACAGCATTCCCTGAAGTCAGGGGTGGGGTCAGGGTCGCGCTCGCTCCATGGAGGCAGACGAGTCCATCCCTAGTCCCCCAGGCCGGCCCCTCGCTGCTCGCTTCGTCCCGCTGTGCCTCGCCCCGGTCTGGCCCGATTGTCCTCCGCTGTGCTGAGGCTGGCCCCTACTGCCACGTAGGTGGCAGTCCGGCCGGGCCAACAACCTCGGCCAACCCACCGGCCGTTACCCCTACAGGGGAAGCTTCCACTATCATGTAGATTAGGGGTTGCACCCCTCAACGATGTCTGTACTATGGGTACCAGTTCGTTGACAATTCAAGAGTGAAGCGCCCCGGGGCCGGACAACCGGAACGGGGCAAGAGTGGAGGAGCCTAGTGCAAACGATGCACGTTCCGGAGCCTGTTGAAAAGCGCCACAGCCGTATGACTTGAGCCTAGAACAAGGCGAGACGCGGCGGAATTAGCAAGCGCAGCGGGTTACCCGAGGAGCCGGAGATTGACGCGGTAGCGGGTCGTCGAGAGCACTAGGCAATATCGAAGGAATGAAAGCGGAACGGGGAAGCGCGTAACAGCGGGCCTCCTTCGCGGAAATACCCTCAAACAGTCTGCTAGCCCACGCCACCGGGGAAACTACCCCGGGGCCGCCTCACTCTACAATAGGTAGCAAGCCTCTAGTGCACGTCGTTCCCCTGTGGGGGGCGGCCTGCTAGTGCCGGATAAGCTTGCATGAATCATCCTCCCAACTGTCTATCGGGCCTTGTGCCCGGTAGGCAGTTTTCAGTCATCTGCCTCCCGTAGATGGTTGAAAACTGCCTACCGAGTTTTTCGGTAGCGGTCTGCTCTGGCAGTTACCAGAACGGGGCCCCGTGCCCCATTGGGAGTGATTGATATGACTACTAAAACCAACGAAGTAACCACGGTCAAGGCCGTTAAGGTGACGAGCCAAATCCTAACGGACGCGGTCCGCGCCGACGGTATTGACTGCGTGATTCGTACCCGTTCCGGCAAGGCTAATGGCGGCTTTTCCGCTGCCAGCGGCTTCCCCGCTGGCAGCCCCGGTGCGGCCGTCCTTGACGGCGTGAGCGTTGATACGGTTGAGGTTGCGTCCGAGTGCCTGCTACATCAGCAAGCTTGGACTGACCGCGCTGTTGTCGGTATCGTCCGCGCCTACGTGGATATCCTCTTTCCTAGCCTCCGGGCTGATGGGGCGGACGCGACGGAGGTAGCCAAATCAACGGGCTTCGTTTTCAAGAAGTCCGTTGGCTGGATTCTCCCCCGTGGCCCTAAGGCTATCCGTGCCTTTATCAAGGCACACCGTCCTAATAGCGGCATGAGTGCTAACGCCGTCAAGCCCCGTGGCCTCCGTATCCTCTGTGATACGAAGGACGTGCTGCTTGGTGCTGTGGCCGTTTGTCGCGATGTCTGGAGCGTCGTTCTCGACGCTGAGACTCCGGAGGAATTCGCCGCTGCTATTGAGGCGAATCGCAAGGGCAAAGAGGATGCGGCCGCGGAACGTGAGGCGGCCGCGGCCCAGCGTGAGAAGGACGGAGTCGCGACGTTCAGCGCCCACATTAGTGTGGCTCTGCACACTGCGATCATGGCCCGCGTGACCGCCATGGACCTTGATGCCTCCAACCCGCGTGACCGTGGACTGGCCCTTGAGGCCATCGCCGGAATTGCCGACGACGAAGGTGAGGGCGCGGCCTCCGTACTTATGGAGACGTTCCTTGGTGACGCCGAGCGAGACGATGCGATCACAGCGAAGGAGGCTGTGGTACAGGCTCGTGTCAAGGAAGAGATTCTAGCTAAAGCCGCTAAGCTACAGGCTGCAGGTTAGAGCGTAGACAGTATGGGGGGGGGCCCTCGGGCCCCCCCCCGGTGCTGATGACGGTACACCGTCGGCCCTTGGGCCTTACGTGTTGTGGATGATTTAACCTCTCAACTACTCCCGTGGGAGTAGTTCGCCTGAGCCGGGCACCCGGGCCGCCAGGGCCTGGCTGCGCCTCGAGCTCTGCGATGAGAGTTACTGCCACCTACGTGGCAGTAGATAATTTTCGGGCGTCCCGTTCTCAGGGATACCTACGCGAGTCCGTAAATCCGGACCGCCAAGGCATTCCTGCGCGCTGGCGAGCAACCGCTGATGGCACGGACAGGTCCGTTCTGGCCAGGCCATGCCTGAGAATCACTGCCACGTACGTGGCAGTAAATCACTGCCACGTACGTGGCAGTAAATCGCCCCTTGTGGGCACAATCGGGAGTTTAGAGATGAATACTTGGAACAATCGAGCCGCGATGAGTCAGTTTGTCGAGGTTGTCCTTTGTAATAACTCCGCCCTGTACTGCAACCGTACTGGGCGGAGTTTTACGGGTTCCAGCGTGCAAGCGAACGTGTTTAGCCCGAGCGGCGAATACGACGGTCTTGTCGCTGGGGTCGGTAGTCGAAGCAAGAACTTCGCCTGCGCCAAGGAGGCTCATGCCTTTGCCTGCGGCGTGGCCGCCGAGTACGGCCTGTCCTTTGACGAGGGCAACGTACACCGCGGCTTGGTGTGGTCTGTCAATCAGTGATCAGAGCCGGTCACACGGGGGAGCCCGTGTGACTCACTGTGCTCACTGAGAGCATCGCTGCCACCTACGTGGCAGTTTAACCGCCCCGTCTGGGGCACAACCGGGAGAGATTATGGAACAACGCCTTTTTACTTTAGTTGAGGCCGAGTCCGCCCTTCAAACCTTAATCGCAGACGACGCCGCCGCTGGTGGCGACGACGATATCGTTAAGGACCTTGGACTGGACGACCTTCGTCGAATCGCTTTGATGGGTCGCCCAAAGGGCCAGTGCTGGATAACGAACAGCGATGGCGAGTACCGCTTGCTCATGGTCGACGAGTTGTCTTACGAAAAGCGCATGGGGGTCGACCACTGCGGCGACCTCCGGCCCCCCATCCGGCGGGCCGCTTGGGACCAGTCGGCCGAGGAGTGGGCGCGCATTGAGAGCGCCCTTGAGGATTGGAATCAAGCCAAGGCTTAGTGAGCAGAGCCGGGCGCACAGACAGGCGATTGAGTCCGTCTGTGCGCCTCACTGTGTTCACTGAGAACACCCCTTCCAATGGTTGGAAGGGAAACACCACTGCCATCTAGGTGGCAGTGATTTGGGAGTTGAGAGATGAAGAACAAAGGAACTGTGAAGTGTTTTCGGGACGCGAACATGATGCCCGCGAACACGTCTTTGGCTGGCGGCCTGGCTGCGCTTGGTTTCAAGCGGACCAGTTATAGCCCGCCGGCAGTCACGACCACCCCTATCAGGGGTGACAGTGGCGCTCTTGTGGCGGTTCGGGTCCGAGTCGAAACGTCCAATCGAACCGACGAGACTGAGCGTCTTGAGCGGAACGGGTGGGCGTTGGCCGACAACCGAACTGTGGTCGAGGTCTAGTGAACAGAGCAGGCCTCACGGGCGGGAGCTCGTGGGGCCAACTGTGTTCATTCAGAACACTACTGCCACCTAGGTGGCAGTGAATTGAAAGGAGGCCCGTGATGGGTACTCAGGAAGAGAGAGAGGCGCTCGAGGCCGGGCTGCGTGAGGCCATCGAAGCGATCAAGGAGGGCCGTCTCGACGAGGCTCGACGAGCCGTCGGAGAGTTGTCGTCGAACCTCAACGTCGATTACGGCGGAGAGATCGCCTTCAACACGCTCCGTATTTACATGTTTTGCAGCCGGGTCATCGTCGAGGCGATGGGGGGCACGCCCAGGCCGGGAGACCTTGCCTATGCCCTGGGGCTGCTTGAGCGACAACTGAAAATCGTAACCGAGCGCCAACGGCGAGAGGAATAGAGAAATGCTGAAGCGATTTATGAAGTGGCTGAGAGCCAGGAGAGAGCGTCGTCTGTTTAGGCAGATGAGCGCGAACATTAACCGGGACCGTCGAGAGATGGCCCCATTGAAGCTGCCACCTAGGTGGCAGAGGAAGCGAGATTGATATGAAGAACGTCAAAGTCGGCCCACTGTCGGCCGTGTCACTGGAGACACTTGAGTCGGTGAGGAGGGTTCTTGTTTCTCACATAAGTATTGAGGGCTGCCCCGAACGTCTTTTTTGGAAACCTGTGACCGAAGAGGACGAGCGGGTCGCCCTGGAGTTCGCCTTGACCGTCCGATTGGCGACCAACCCGATGGAAGGGGGTGTGTCATGAGTAAGTTTGGCGAGGACCGAGTGTTCCTGGGGTGGGACAACGGGTCCTTCATCGTCCTGCTTGACCGCTTCGGAGAGAAGCACTCTCTGACGCACATGGTCGAGCAGCATGGGCGACCCACCACCGTTGAGTTTCGTGCCCACGACGAGGGCTACGTTTCGGCCCCCCCACAGGGGTGGGAAGCCGAGGAAGGAGAGAAGGAATGAAGAACTGGGATCCGATTGAGATGTATGCGGCTTGGGCTCTGGCGTCGATGTTGACGGTCGGAGTCATCGTAACGGCCAGTATGGCCCTGTGTGCCTGCCTGTAGTGGCTGGCAAGGAAGGAAGTGAAATGAATACCGAAGAACGGAAGATCCACCCCAGCGGAGAGTACTACTCCTACGTCGTTGTCGGCTTGGAAGGCGGTGTCATGACTCTGATGAGTCGGCGCGTGTTCAAGACCCGTGACGACGCCCAACACTACTGCGAAAGCGTGGCGTCGAGTCGCCTTCCAATGGTTGTCGAGGGTCGCTTCGACAACCTCCGAATCCCCCCCAACAAGAAGGCTGGGTTCTCGTTGGGGGTTTGGATGACGCCCGAAGAGGCGGACCTACTGGACCGCTTGGAGGCCTCCACGCAGAGGATCTGGGTGGACAGTGGGCCGAGGAAGGAGAAGTGAAATGAAGTTTTCCACATTCGGCGGAATCACGGGAGACCCCGAGGGTCCGCGACCGCCCCGGTGGCGCACTGAATACGCAGACCTGATGACCATTGGTGTTCACGGGTTCCACCTGAAGCTCCCCAACGGGAACACCGTCAGCGTTCAGTGGGGGCCAGGGAACTACTCGTCGAACAGGGACCTCCCGATCAGGGCCTCACTGAACGCGGCGGGGCGGGGCGAGGAGTGGACCGCAACCACGGCAGAGATCGCAGCTTGGCGCGACATCCGTGAAGGTGAAACCCCCAATAGGAAGGGCGACGACACTATGTGGCACTCGTTCGACGAAAACTGCGGCGGCCAGGTCCGCGGATGGCTGAGCCCCGAGGAGGTCCTCGAGTTCCTCGACTTCGCCGCGAGCAACGAGCTCGACGTAAGGAAGCGGGAGTACGACTACTACTTGGACGAGGTGGTCATCGTTGGGCACCTCACCCTGCGGCAAAAGGTGCTGCGCGGTTGGTTCAAGTTTCTTGAGTGGATTGCTGAGAAGAGGGCTAACCGCCCGGAAGGAGGTGAGTGATGAGTGGTCTTGAGAAGCCATCGGATTCGATGGTCCGCGAGTGGAAGTGCGAGGTGAAGCGGCACGGAGATCGTTGGGACGACGAGGACGAGGCGTTCGATGAGGCGTTCGATTTCGTTACGAACCACGACGACGCGCCGATGGATGACGACGATCCTGAGGAGCTCGATGTCGAGCTCGCTCGCAAGTGGACCTACCAGCTCCTCGAGCAGGTCGGCAAGCCCTACTCGAGCGTGACCTTGTTTCCCTGCCTCTCGGACCCGCGGGTGTACTACTCGGAACGAGGCCGAGACATGTGGAAGTCAAGTTTGAAGAGGGCTAACCGCCCGGAAGGAGAAGAGGAATGAAATGGACAACAACTTGGCCGACTGAGGTTGGCTGGTACTGGATGTTCGACCCGGCCCGCGATGAAACGACCCCCGTAAAGGTGCCGATAGTTGGCGTCTGGGTTTACGGCGGCGGCTCCGAATTTATGAGCCGCTGCTACTGGCCCCACGACATTTACTGGCTGCCGTTGGCGCAGCCAGAGCCACCAACAACAACAGATGAAGAGGGCTAACTGCCCGGAAGGAGAGAAGAAATGAGTGGATTATTTGGAATTGAACCTTTGGTTCCAGCCTATGGCCGGGACCACATGACGCTGGAGGAGGCGCAAGCCGACTTCAACAAGGACAAGGACTTCCAGACCCCGAGTGGTCGGTACACCAACAGGTCCGACTTGGCGAAGATGTACCCCCACCTGGAGCGCATCCGAGTCCGGTTCAACAGGCTGGAGGATACCGGGTACGTCCTATTCAAGTCGGAGCTCAAGCCTGAGCCCAAGCCTAGGCACACCACCAGCACCCCGTCTGACGAGCAGTTGGGCGAGTGGATGATGGATGGGGTCTGCGAGGCGGTGGATGGGTGTCGGGTCGAGCCTGACGGAACGTGTGAACACGGGTCTCCGAGCTGGCTGCTTCAGCTCGGGATGATTTAACTGCCCAATGTTGGGCAAGGAAGGAAGAGAGATGAGCAAAACATGCCCCCGATGCGGTGAGCCCGGGATGAACGAAGACCCCGCGCTCAACGCACTATCTAGACGAGACAACAAGACATACATCTGCAACCCGTGCGGAAACGCCGAGGCGATGTACGACCTCCACTTGGCCCTTGTAAGAGAGAACGAATCTCGTTGGCTCAGGGCGTGGCAACCGGAAGAAGGAGAAGAGAAATGAATGTTTATGAGAAGGCCGAGGCCCTTGGGCCGCTTCAGGAGCAACTGTCTAGGCAGTTGGACGTGCAGCGGAGGCATGGGATCAAGGCCCACGAGATACGGAACATCCGACTCATCCCGAGAGGGAGGGGGCGTGATGGAAGCATTGTCTACGGCTCTGTCGTGACAATGAGGAGCGGGGAAGAGTTGTTCCTCCCCGAGTCCAACATCAAGGAAGAGCTCGACGGTGGGCAAATGCCTGCCGTCTTTTAGAAGGAGAAGGAAGATGAGTGACGAAGAACTAACCCAGGAAGGGGAGACAAGGGCAACCATCCTTGGTCTGTGTAACTGGCTGGAAGCGGCTGCGCTCCTGCTGCCACATGCCCCGCCCAACAACCAAGACACGCTCAGCTTTGTAGCGAACCTCCGGGGGGCTGTTGACGCTGCCAGATCCCTGGTTGGCGACAAGGAAGGAGAAGAGAGGAAGGTGAGTGATTTTGTAAAAGAAGTAGCCCTTGCCATCACCCGAAGCAGTGGCGCTGCAGGCCAGGCTTACGATGCCGAGGACCCACAAGGCGCAGAACAGCGAGCCGAGAACCTTACCAACCCGGTGGGGGAGTACGGCGCGTACATCGTAGAGGGCGACCCCTATGGGTGGAGCGAGGGGGCACTGGCGACAATCCTGATGGAGCAAAAGGGCACCAAGGGAGACTGCATCGTGCCCCTTAATTACTACGGAGATGGGATGACCGTGTCGCACCTCGCAAGTAGCAGGATTAAGGGCGGGTACATCGAGTTCGTCAACGCTGCTGTCGCTGTGGTTCACAAGTCATGAGCGTCACATGCAAACAGTGCCGGGCTCAGGTCCAGCATGACCTGTGGGTAAGCGGTTCACACGACTGCCCACTATCCCTGGACCCGGCGGAGGGGGAGTCGTGGGACGACTACTCCAAGAGGTCCAACAATTGGCGAGCAATGGTGCTCGCTATCGCTGAAGAGACAGGAAGGTCAGCCGTTGAGGTTGGCCGTGAACAGAAGAAGGAGATGGAAGATGAGTGAAGGAACCATTGAAGCAACGCTATTCACCCCGGGGCAGGTTGTGTCCACCCCTGGGGCGGAGTACTAGATATGAGCAACGAACACACACCTGGACCGTGGACAGCCATCGTTACTACGAAGGCTTGCTTCCACCGCGGAAACCGAGTCTCGATAGTATGGGGGAACCTTGACTGCCTCTGTGCCCCCGAGGAGCCTGACCCGGATGGGGTGCTCCTTGGCATACCCTGCCTCTGTGCCGCCCAAACAGTAGCCGAAGTGTGGCCCTCCGATAACGATAGCGATATCGCAGACGGAAAGCTCATCGCCGCTGCGCCTGAGCTGAATGCCTATCGGAAGTACATCGAGGACAACCTTGAGCGCATCGAGCGGGGCGGATGGACTCCCGTTTGTTTCGATGAGTTCAGAGAGAGTGAAGAGTGCGCCAACTACATGAAGGAGGAAGCATGAACGAACTAGAGAGACTGATGATGCACGCTGACATACGGCGGAAGGAGGCCCGGCTGAACGGCATGGCCGACCCTCCCCCGCTGTGCCCCTACTGCGGAGACGAATTGGTCGTCCGAGCAGTCAACCCTGGGTTACCCCCGAGCCTACTGTGCTCCAGGTGTACCCGAGATAGGAGTGAGAAATGAACCTATACATCTGCAAATGCGATGAGCCCGAGTGGTCAACGATTCTGGGAAACCGCCGCCCCGGAGAGACCGAGTGTCTGGCCTGCGGGGGAGTCCCCGCCGAGCCGCCGCCCCCCAACTACCGAGGGATGGAAAAGCCGCCTGTTCCCTTCTACGCCTTAGACAGCGCCTTAGTAGCGAGCATGCACGCTGAGATCCGTGCCCTCTACTCACTGCTAAGAGACCAGGTTGGCTGGGGTAGCCAAGCAGTGCAACTGATTGACAGGATGATAGGCGAGCGCCTTGTTACCGAGCGAATAGAGGAGGAGTCATGAAAACTCAACGAGAGAAGTACTTAGAGTTGGCCCTAAGGACCATCCAGGCCGGCTTGCTTGAGGCGCATGAGGCCCTGACCGTATTCACCCCGACTGCGAACCGGGACTTCGACGATGCCGTCAGAGCCATCAACAAGGCAATCGGGATCGCAGCCGTCGCCCAGAAGGAGGAAGCATGAGCAAGAAGATCACGGAAGCCCAGCTCCGAGAGCGCCTTCACCTGCTTTGGATGGCAGGCGACGCCGCAATCATGAGCAACTACAGGGACGTACCAACCAATGAGCTCTGGGAGGAGTACGGATGGGTCGCGGATCAATCTGCCGACCTGTTTGACTTTCTCCGTGGAGACACTGCTGAAAGGAAGGAAGCATGAGCAACGTACCTGACGACTGGAACTGCTACTGGACTAAGTGCGCCGCTTGCGGGAAGCACGGTCATGCCAGCGGAACGACAACGTGCGACTGCACCGAGTGCAGGTTCTGTGAGGAGCAGTTCCCCCCGAACGACATCGAGCAGGGGACCTGTGTCCCTTGCCAACAGTCCCTCTTCTGGGCTTGGGACGAGCTCAACATCGAAGAGGAGTTGGTTGCTGTGCTTGAGATCCTCGACGTCAGCCACCACGAAGAGCAGTGCAGCACGGAAGTGCTCCACAAGATTGAACTATTGCAAGCATCCCTTACGAAGGCGCACAAGCGCCTGACTAAGGGTTTTACCGCCCAATAAGGGCAACAACTAGGAAGGAAATGGAAATGTTTAAGAACAAGAAAGAGCAAGCGAAGTACTGGATGGACTACGCCCACAAGCACCTCGTCGGTAAGACGATCAAGGCTGTGGGCTGGATGACTGAGGACGAGGCCGCGCACCTAGGTTGGGAGTATAAGCGGCCCATCGTGATTGAGTTCACTGACGGGTCGATGGTCTACCCCTCCAGTGACGACGAGGGCAACGACGGCGGGACGCTGTTTGGCCAGTCGGCGGGCTACGAAGATCTCACCTTCCCCGTGAACGGAGTCTGAGATGTTTACGTTTCACACAGACCCAGGACACGGGTGGCTGCAGGTTCCCAGGAAGATGCTCACTGAGTTGGGCATCGCCGTCGAGATTTCGGGCTACTCATACCAGCGTGGCCCCCACGTCTACCTCGAGGAAGACATGGACGCCGGCACGTTTGGCCGGGCCTACGTGAAAAAGCACGGCAAGCGTCCTGAGTTTGAAGAGGTCTACAAGGAGGTGACCCCCATCCGGGGCTATTCCCCTTACCAGACCTGGCTTGGGCGGGATTGAGCCGAGCCCCTGGGTCGTCCAGGCCCGGTAAACAACCAACAACCAGTATGCACATTGGGGTTGACATGGGTCAACCTCTAGTGTATACTATTACCTAGGATAGGAGATTAGATATGGGTGCTGAATTTTTCATTGTGAACATGAGGGGCGACACCGCCCGAGGCGCGTTCGACGAGGCCGTTAGGCAGGCCTGCTACGACCACGGTCACTCCGGAGGGTCTGGAACCATCGCTGAGAAGCGGGGTCGCGGGTTCGTCGTGATCCCGCTGCCTGACGGGGAGGTGGCGGCCTCCTTCGCCAACCGGCTGCTCGATGGTGACGAGCGGATCGATTGCAAGTGGGGCCCTGCGGGCTGCATTGAGATCGTCGATGAGGCCGAGCCGGACCCGGACAGGAGGACGTTCGTGTTCTTTGGATGGGCAAACAGTTAGACAACCCCTCAGGAAGGAGAAACCATGAGGATTACTGAAGAAGCGAGACAGGTACTCGGCTCCATTGGAGTCGACGTCGATGCAAGCAACCTACAACACCAACTTCAGTTCACGAAGTCGGGCCGACTGCGAAAGCTGTTGGGGTCGAACTTAAAGGTGGAGAAAGGAAACAAGGAGGGGGTACTGACTGCGATCATGCACCTAGCCCCGGCCTACGAGTCGGGGTTCAATACCTGCCCGTTCGCCACGAATTGTGCCTCGGTCTGCATCAACAAGACCGGGCAGTTGGTCACCAACATGGCCTACATCGCACGGGTATCGAAGACGGCACTGTGGAAGTTGTTCCCCGATGCGTTCCTGGCGCAGCTCCGCATGGAGTTGAACCAGCACATCTACTTGGCGGGAGTCAAGGGGATGAAGCCGGCCGTCCGGCTGAACGGAACGAGCGACGTGGCGTGGGAGAGGACTGGGATCGTGGATGAGTTCCCCAGCCTGACCTTTTACGACTACACAAAGTGGCCGCTTGAACACAGAAAGCCGGCGTCGAACTACCACCTCACCTACAGCCTGAGTGAGAGCGAGTCGGCCATGCAGCACGCTCTTACCTACCTGAAGGCGGGGCACAACGCTGCGGCGGTGTTCCAGTCCGAGGACGGTACGACTAGGACGACGGCGGAGGCGGCTGTTCAGCGGCTGCTCGAGGCTGGTGAGTGGATGGGTTACCCCATCACCTCCGGCGACACCGACGACATTAGGTTTGACGATCCGCCGGGGCATTGGATCGCCTTATTCGCAAAAGGCCCCGCAACCAAGGACACCACCGGATTCGTCCGGCGTGTCGCATAGAAGGAGGAAGCATGAACCCCAACGTAACAATTAGCCCGATCACCCTGCACCTTGTCGAGGACGAGGAGCCGTGCGAGGAGTACCCCAAGGTGGGGATCGTCGCCCGCGCCACCATCACCGTCAGCGACGTCCTCCTCGTTCCTGTCTCGATGGGGGTGCAGTCGCGTGGGGTCTGGGGCATCGAGTGCCCCGACCTCTTCGCAGGGCACCCCATCCCCGAGGGAAGCTGGGTGATCGGTGACTACGGCAACGACCAGATCGATGAAGTCCGCGCAGCCATCCGCGCCCTGCTCCCCGACAACCCCATCCCCACCAAGGAGGAAGCATGAGCAAGCGACAACATCTTTTTGGCGATTGGTACTGGAGCGACGGGTGGATTAGCAACAAGGTCGACGGCCTTGGGCTTGGTCACGGAATGCTCCACCAGGACGCGCTAGCCACACAAGGCGACGGTAGCGAGGTCGGCCTACACCCTAGCCTTGTCGAAAGGCTTCGCGCTGCATGTGACCTTGTTGACCACTACGCCGACTGCGCGGAGGAGGAGGAAGCATGATTAACCTAGCGATACGATTCCCCAGTGAAGCCCAGATGTTTGAGTGGATAGAGGACATGGTCGGGTGCCAAGCGCTCCCAGCTAGAGCCCGAGTTCGCCGGGAAGACGCCCTAGACAAACCACCTAACCCCAACCAAAGCTATGTACTCGATGGGGGCCGTGATGGCGGCATAGAGCTTAAGTTAGTGACCCACACAGAAACGACCGTCGAGGTTGTGAGGAAGGAGGAAGCATGAGCGATAGCCAACTAGGAGGAGTCTTTGTGAACCGACCAGAAGAAAGGAAGAAACAACATGCGCCCTATTGCCAATCGTGTGGACGCTGCACTGCTTGCCAGTGCGACTGCGTCTGCCCTCGATGTCGGATCCCCGAGGCCGTCATGTCCGACACCGGACTGTGCCTTGGGTGTCAGCCCGAAGTCGAGCAAGAGTTACAACGACAACACGAAGCGGACCACGGTCCAGGGAGAATGTAGTGGGAAAGATTGTTGATGAGAGGGAGGCGATTCCATTCCCGGAGCTCCTCTTGTTGTTGAAGTCAGGGCTCACGGTCTCTCATGAGGCCGGATCGCTGGCGATTATGTTTACTAAAACGATGTCCCGAGAGCAGGCGTTTGTTGCCTGGGCCGGGTGTGTCGGTGGTCGGTTCGTTGCCCGAGAGGCGGGGCCGTCACCAAAAACTGCCACCTAGGTGGCGAAGGAAGGAAAGACTGATGACTATTGATTCTATTGACCGAAGCACTTTGAAGATGATTCTTGAGGAGGCGCGAGAGGCGCTCGCCGTAGTTGCCGACAAGCACGGCCTCGTCCTGGAGCGCAAGCACTGCACGTACTCCAGCACCGAGGCCCCGGTGGCGTTCAAGTTCGTCGTCCCCCAGAGGACGGAGGACGGCGAGGCTATCGACCCGAAGGAGACAGCGTTCAAGCGCCTCGCCCACGGGTTCGGCCTCGAGCCGGACGACTACGGGAAGATGTTCAGGACGCACAACGGTGTGTACCGAGTCTGCGGCATCAAGCCGAAGGCAAGGAAGTACCCAGTGTTGGGCAGACACATCCACACAGGAAAGACATACAAGTTCCGCCTCGACGCCGTGAAGGACGGTCTCAAGGCACAAGAGGACTTGTACCCAGCGAGTTCCACCTAGGCGGCCCACTCCCCCCTAACCCGCCGTCACCTGGGCCGTCGACATAACTCAAGGTGATGACTGGTATGCCTGCCGGAGTTGGCCTTTGGGCCAGCGTGGTGAACGGACGCCTGATTGAAGGTGGTCAAACCGGCACCCCTAACAACGAAAGAAGGAGATAGAGAACATGAACATCGAAAACCTTACTGAGAACATTGAGAGCATCATTGAGTGCGCCGAGGCTATTAAGAATGACCTTGAGCACAACAGCGGGGGGCACGAAGAAGCCGTCCAGTTGTATGAAGCACTCGATAGCAACGGAACAACCACTGACTCGGACGAGATTATCCAGGCCGTGGAGTTCTACGCAGAGCTTGAAGGCAGCAGCACCGTCGACCTCGCCAAGATAAGCGAAGCCCTGGGCTTGCTGTCTAGAATAGAGCACGGAGGGCATGACCCTGACGACGTGCTAACGGCGCTTGACGTCTACGCCACTGTTGCGAATGGCCCCATCCACTTGTCCAACCTTGAGGGCGCACTGGACACCGCAGGTGAGTGGTCACAGGAGTGCGGCCACACATGGGAGAGCCCAGGGTCTATGGCTCAGGGGTTCAGTGACCAGTGCGACATCGTCTCCGTCTTTGAGCGTGTCACAGGTCGCAACATACTCTCGGTTGAGGACGCCGAGAAGGCTGTGTCCCTGGTGGGCAACCTGCCCGCTAAGGAGCAGGCTCTGTTGGATGCCATCAAGGCTTTCTGTTCGACGGGTGACCAATAATGAAAACAATAATCCACGTCAACCAACACGTCATCAAGGCGAACCGGAAGCACGGCAAGACCGACCCGGTCCTGACCGTGAAGACCTACAAGTCAAACGACTACGGTCACGGGGCCATCATCTACGACAAGGAGGGCGAGGAGGTGGCTCGAGTCATCTACCGACCGGACAAGCCCCTGTCCTGCGGGGCCCACGTCTGGATTGAAACCCAGAACGAGGTCTCCGTCGTCCTCCACTCGGAGGAGGTGGCCCCCGACACCGACTGGGCCGACGAAGATGCCCCGAAGGACCAGCTTGACTACTTTCACAACGACCACTACCCGGCCGACCCGGCCGAGTACTAAGGAGGAACCATGAACAAGAAGAATAAACAGACCGTCTACCTAGCCCAACTCAACGTCTTTGGCTACGAGCTCACCGCCATCGGGCGAACCAGAGAGGAGGCCCGCAACGCAATCAAGGAGATGTACGAGAAGAATCAAGACGACCACGGACCACTGGACGACAACGGAAACATGAGGACGTTTGCCGACTACGAGGAATTCGCCTCAATGAACATTAACGAGATGCCATTCGGCCATGTCGAGTGGCTTTAGGAAGGAGAAGACATGAAAGATTCAACCGAAGCGAGGCGCTGTGAGGACTGCGGCACGGAGTTCCATCTCCACTACTACTGCAAGCCAAACCACTGTAGGGCCTGCGCGATTACCCACGACGACTACACCCCAGAGATTGACGGCGAACCATGCGCCGACTGCGACAGGCCGGTCTGGTACTGCGACGACGAGGGGCAGTGGTTCCACACTGACCCCAGCCACGCCTGCTTTCTTGCACAAGGAAAGGAGAAGAGAGATGATTAACTACTGCCCCAGCCAAGACTGGGATCGATACTGCCAGATGAGCGACTTCCCAGACGACATCTGCTGCTTTTGTTATGCGGAGCTCCCCGAGAAGGACCCCGGAATCCCCAACCCGCTTGGGTTCTTCGGCAACGGGCCGCTGGACTCTTGGTGGCAGAGCGGTTTCTGCAGCGCAACCTGCATGGATGGCTACTGCGAGGAGAACGGCTGGAAACACAGCGACGTTCGCAAGGCTGTCGTCCAGGGCTTCGCCCGCAAGGAAGGGAAGACCATCCGCTCTGCCAAAGACCTGTTCGGCCACTTCGGCTGTCTCATTGAGGCGGGGGACTGGGTGGCGAACGGGTTCCGGGCGGCCGGTGGGTTCGACGCTGATGCCGAGCCGGGCCAGCGGCCCTGTACTCAGGCCGAAGCGGACGCCATGTCCCTTCGTAGCCTGAAGAAGACCTTCTTCAAGTACACAGCGGCGGGCCTGCCCGTTGACTTTGAGACCAACGAGTCCGACCCCCGGGGGAGGTTCACGGTCTACCCCTACTGCGAAGGCAGCGATGGCCTGGACTGCACCGAAGGCTACAGCGTGAGGCTCCCCTGCTCTGTCGCTGAGTTGGATGCCGCTGAGAAGGAGGCAGAGGAAGAGTCGGAGGCTGAGTGGAACCGCACTCACGGATGCGAGAAGTGTTGGGACGGCCAGACCGTCTGCGACGGTTGGGGCAACGAGGCTGGCCCTGAGGACTACGGGATGCGCCCGGTAGATCCAAAGTGCAAATCATGTGATGGCGACGGAGTCGTCATCTAGGAAGGAGAAGAGAGATGAAAGTACTTGAACTATTCGCTGGAGCTGGGGGCGCTGCCCTCGGACTCGAGGCTGCGGGGCTTGAACACCTCGCTTGTGTGGAGTGGGATGAAGATGCCTGCTCCACGATGCGGGCTGCAGGGCTCCCAGCCGTCCAGGGTGACGTCCGAGACCTGTCCCTATACGAGGGCATGGCGCCGGACCTACTGTGGTCCTCGTTCCCTTGTCAGGCCTGGTCTACTGCGGGAAAGAGGAAGGGGGCCCAAGACGAAAGGAACATGTGGCCTGCCACTGTCGAGGCGGTGGACTTCACCGGACCAACGTGGTTCGTGGGAGAGAACGTGGTCGGGCTCACCAACCACAAGGGGGCCTGCAAGCAGGGGAAGTGCTGCGTCGGGACGCCCCTCTGCCCAAACGCCTACTTCAATCAGGTGATCTTGGAAGACCTACGAAAGCGGTTCAACTGGGTTAGCTGGAAAATCCTAGACAGTGCTGACTTCGGCGTCCCCCAGAGGAGGCGCAGGGTGTTCATCGTCGCCGGCCCACACGCCGTCGAGTTTCCCGAGCGGACGCACGCAAATCCGGAGAAGGAGCGGGGGCTCTTCGACAAGAACCTCCTGCCCTGGAACACCGTGGGTCAAGCCCTCGGCCTGACCGGCGAGCTCAGCGGAAGCAGGAACTCGACCAACAACCCGAGGCAAGAGAGGCCAGCTAGCACGGAGGAGCCGGCACCCACCATCGGAGGAAAGGGGAACCAGATGCTTCGGGTCATCGGGGGCGGAAGGAACCCGCAGACACCCGAGCTCGCACACAAGAGGAACTACCGGGACCTGACGGGCGAGCCGTGTACCACGATTGCGGCTAGCCAGATTGGTAACGCTGGTCCGTGGATTGAGTACCGGCGGGGCCGGGACGGCGGGGCTCGGTATGAGAGACACGGGGTGGACGAGCCCTCCTGCGCCCTTCGGGGCAGCCCGGGCGGGTCGTCGCAGCCCTTCCTCACCGAGTCCAGGTGGAGAAAGGGCGAGCACCCCGAACTCTTGGACAGGCCCAGCGCTCTCGTCAGTGCGACCGAGTACAAGGGGACTAACGGGAAGGAGAGCACGGGCTGGACGGCCCAAGGAGGGCCAGCGAGGGCCCCGGACACACTCTGGCTGGCGACAGGGCGCAGGAGGCTAACAGTGGCCGAGTGTGCTCGCCTCATGGACCTCCCCGACGAGTACCCACTGAAGGGAACGAAGACCAGCCAGTACAGACAGGTGGGAAATGCCGTGACGCCAATCGTGGCCCAGCGGATTGCAGAACAAATTGCCAACGCAAAGGAGAACTAGCATGGGTGCCAGCAACATTATCACCGACGATATGAAGAGTAAGTTTATTGAGGACTACGAGGCCATCGGAAGCATCAACGCCCTTGCTGCGAAGTGGGGGATCAACTGGAGGACGGCGAAGAGCTCGCTGATTCGCTTCGGTGTCGACCTCTCCGCTGCCCGTGGGCCCGGCGGTATCCCAAAGGAAGAGTACCACCCAAAACTCGGAGTGTGGTCCGACCGCAGGGTCGGCAAGGACTTGGGTGTATCCCACCAGGCCGTAGCCCGAGCTAGGAAGCGACGAGGCATAAGCTCCGCATGGGGAAGGGCACTATCGATTACGGGTGGCGAGTAGTGTATTTACAAAAAAGATTGCCCAGTCCCCTTGATCGCATCGGCCCGAGCCGAGCCGCGCAACCACTCGCCGGAGTCGTCCATCAGCTCGACCATCGGCACGCCGGGTAGCGGCTCGCCGGGCTCTCCGCAGTCAGGGCACTTGATGCCCCCAGTGTAGATGGCTGGGCAGGCGATGCAGGCCCGGTCGGTGTCGTCGTCGTCGTTCATGTCGGGAGCATAGCACTAGGACGACGTACATCAATCTCTAACCTTCTGGGCGGGACGCTCCAAAAGACCCCAGCCGGACTCGTCTAGCTGGGGTCTTTTGTCCCCAGGGCCTCCCACGGTGTCGGGTCTCGGAACCAGCCACCACCCGGTCGCCAGAAGGCTATGCCTGTCCCCGCTGGCCCGTGTCTGTTGGCTCGGACGAGGAGCTCCACTTGACTGGGACGGGCGAATCTCTCGTTGTAGTAGGACTCTCGGTAGACGAAGACGACGGCGTCTGCGTCCTGCTCGACACGACCGGACCCGCGAATGTCAGACATGACGGGCCGCTTGTCCGCCCTCTCCTCGCAACGACGGTTCACCTGGACAAGAAGGATGATGGGGATTCCGAGGTCCTCTGCGAGGTTCTTGAAGCCCTTGGATGCTCGTCCGATCTCCTCCTCCTCCGTCCTCGCCCCGTCCATCTCGAGCAACTGCAGGTAGTCAATCGCTGCAGCCTTGATGCCGTGCTTGCGGTGAGCGAAGCGGATGGAGGCCGAGACGTTCTGAAACGACCGCGCCTTGTAGTCGAAGAACATCGGGACATCCAGCCACTCGCTGAACACCCGAGCAGTGCCCTCCGCAAAGACCCTGGGGTCTGTTGTCTTGATGTCTGCGCTTGAGGAAAGGATCCGCCTAGCGAGGGCATCCCTCCCCATCTCTGCAGAGCAGAACAGGGTGGGGCCGTGATTCCTTGATATGTTCGCCATGATGGAGAGGGCAAGCTGGCTCTTCCCCATCTTCGGACGACCGCCGATAACAACCAAGTGACCCGGACCGGCCGACACGAAGCGGTCGAGGGCGTGAATGTCCCAGGTCAGTTCATCGGACTCAGTCTCTCCGTCTAGGACGGACTGTCTCCTTGCCGCCCAGTCCATGACAATGCTCTCTGCGGTCTCCAGCTCAGCGCCGAGGCCAATCTCCTGGGCAGAGTCACTCAAGGCCCCCTCTAGGATGGCGTGGATGTCTGCTGCTGTGCTGTCTGACGACTTGCCTGCCTCAAGGGCCAGCCGGGCTGCGTGGAGAATCCTCGCCCGGCGGTGCCCAGAGAGAACGCGGTCTACATAATTCGGAACGTGCTGCAGGGAGCCGCAGGCCCCAGAGAACGCACTCAGCCAGGAGAGCCCGCCGAACTTAACGATGTCCCGCTCATGCCGCTCATGTATCAACCCGATGTCTGGCTTGATACCAACCGCCAACCCGTCACGGAACGCTCGCCAAAGCATCCTGTTCCCCGGCTTTGAGAAGTGCTCGTCCTTGAGCCCGAGCGATTCGGCCTCGTAAAAGACCCGCTCGCCAGCAAGAAACACAGCCCCAACAATGGCCCTCTCGGAGGCCTCCGTACTAAACTCAAACATCTCTACCCCTTCCTTTTCATCAACCATTTGATCACCTTCTTCTCGACGTCAGGGGACGGAACCGGAAGCCCGTACTCCTGCATGTAGTGGGTGAGGGTGCCCGGGTCCATCGGACAACCCCGCTGCTCAAGCTCGTCCTTGTATCGAAGCGCGGCCTGGGCGTTCGCTTCAAGGTAGGTCTCTAGGGACGTGGCCACTCCGGCCCACTCAAGGGCCGACTCAATCCTTCCGGGAAGTTTCGTGGTGGCGAGGATGTTGTTGAGCTTGTCGATGTTCTTGCTACGCATGAAGGCGTAGTCGCGACTCTCCTTTGCCCAGCGGACGACGAGGCAGATCTCCTCGGTGCTGTATTCCTCAAGAGCCTTCTCCACCAACTCACGCCAACTACCAGGGGGAGTAGTTCTGCTCTTAGGATGATATTTCTTATATGTATTCCAGACTCTACTAACAGAAGAACCAAGATCTACAGAACTACCATTGAGACCAGCAGAAGAACTGTCTTCCACTGTCTCCATACTTCCATCCCTCCAATGCCTACTTTGTGCGACATCGTGTCCGACAAAAGTTGTCAAAGTTTCTTGGGACACCTTCGGAAGCACAGATTTCCTTTCAGAATTAGGCACTTTCTGGTGTTTGGTGAAGTTTTCTATATCCACAAAACGCTTTCCGTTCACGGTGTAGGTGCGGATGCATCCGATTCCCTCGAGTTCCATGGCCAGGGCTGGAACGTCGAGCCCTGGCTCATGGGGAAAGGCGTGGGCATGGACCTGCATTGGGATCCATCTGAAGCGCCCGGACCTATCCCCTAACTGCAGCATCGCAACAAACAAAAGGCGAGCATGCGGGCTGCACGAGGCCAGCCCCTCATGGTGAAAAAACTCTGGCTTGATTGACCGTATCCGCGCCATCCCAACCCCCTCAAAACTCAGGGACGAGCAGAGCGGACGGTGGCGAGTTCCTCCTCGGTAAGCCAGTCGTCGGTCTTCACAAGACCCCCGGTGGCTTCCTCGATGACCCGCGCAGCAGCAAGCCCAGGGCGCCTGTTCCCCTGCAGCCAAGAGTCTAGGGTGGCTACCCCGACCTGGAGGCGATCTGCCGCCTCTCGTCTTGTAATGCCTTCGCGAGAGGTCCACCCTCGCAAAAGTCCGGTTCCAGTTACTTTAATTGTTGTCATTATGGCCTCCAGACAGGGACTATAGGGACATGACAGATGTAAGACAACGGTTGACTTAAATTATAGGCAAATGTATTATTCCAACGGCCCTCTTAGGAAGGAGGAACACAGTGAGGACCCCCACTTTTTGCGACTTTTGTGACCACGATACGGTGCCTGTCCACCTGGACGGCACCTTTACCTGCGAATACTGCGGAGCAGAGCACCTGCTCTCTGACTGGGAAGACTATGAGACCAATCACACAATCAGAATTAGTGACCTACGGGAAGTGCCCGAGGCTACACAAGTACAAGTACGTGGAGCTGCTCCGCCCCCAGAGAAAATCGGAGGCGATGAGGCGAGGGACGGCCGCCCACCTGGGGATTGAGCACCGAGACCCAAAGGCGGCTTCGGACTACATCCTCTCCTTCAAGGACAGGGTCTTCGGGAAAGAGGCCCAGGATGGGCTCCTCATGACCGCAGGCGTTGCCGAGGCTCTGGTGTCTGGAGCCTTAGAGCGTTGGAGTTACTGGCCGGCGCAGCGAGAGGTTCAGTTCACCCTCCCCCTCATCAACCCGAGGACGGGACGGCCGTCGAGAAAGCACTGCTTCTCTGGGGTGCTTGATGGGCTCGACGCGACGGCCGTCTACGAGTTCAAGACGACCTCAAGGCTCGACGCCAGTTACGTCGACAGGCTCGACATCGACTTCCAAGTCTCGGCATACCTCGAGGCTGCGTCTAGGTTGCTTAAGAGGAAGGTCCGAGACATGTTCTACGCCGTGGCCAAGTGGCCCGGAAGTAAGCAGAGGAAGAACGAAACCCCGGAGCAGTACATCGAACGAATAAAGGAGGACTATTTAGACAGACCCGACTTCTACTTTCACCATGAAATGGTTACCAGAACAGAGGAGCAGATGGATCTCTGGAGGCATGAGGCCTGGGAGATCCACAAGCGAATCCTTGCAGTTGAGAATGGTGGCTTTGCCATCAGAAACACGGAAAGTTGCGTCGGCCGATATGGTCGCTGCGCTTTCCTTGACCTTTGTTGCGGGGCAGTTACCCGTGACGCATACGAGACGGTCGATAGACCGCACCAAGAACTGAGAATGGAAGGAGTTACTCCATGATTGAGATACCGACTGAGAGACACCAGCCACACAGGACATTGTCGTCCTACCTGTGGATGATTTATGGACCGCCAAAAATTGGAAAAACAACATGGGCCAACGGCTGGCCAATGGCCCTCTTCCTGGCGACGGAGCCCGGAACCGCAGCCATGGAAGCCGCTGACATGCAGATCACAAACTGGACGGACTTCCGCAACGTCATCAAGCAATTGAAGGCCAACCAGGGAAAGCACCAGTGGGAGACCCTTGTCATCGACACCGTCGACAACCTCTACGAGTTCCTTGTGGACGAGGTTTGTCGGAGCAACGGATGGGATGACCTTGGCGATGGTGGCTACGGAAAGGGCTATAAGCTCGCCAGAAGAAAGCTGACCAACGTCATTTCCCACATTCGTGGGCTTGGGATGTCGGTCATCTTCGTTAGCCATGAACGGCGCGAGATTGAGGTGGACGACCAAGGGAAGAGAAGTGGTGAGGTGCTTGTGACCTCAGCCCTCCCGGGCAGCGCCAGGAAGGTGCTTCACGGGGCGGTTGACTTCATCTTCCGAGCGGAGATGGACGAGGATGGCAACCGCCTTCTTCGCACGGCCCCTCACCGGGACGGAAAGGTTCAGGTTGAGTGTGGCTCCAGAGGAGAGCTCGGAAAGCCAATGCCCGACCTACTAGAACTGAAGTATGAGGCCCTGGAGGCCGCATTTAAGAAGGCCTTTGGGCCGCCAACTAAGGAGACTGAAGAATGAGTATTACTGACATGTGGAGCGAGATCACACCGACAAGCCGGGGAGCCGGCGGAAAATCTAATAACGTAAGGCGGGAGCGTGACGAGCTCCAGGACGGGGAATACACCGTTCAAGTCGTGTCCTTCGACTACTGGTCTTACGATGACGGGAGACCAAACCCAGAGCGCTACAAGTGGGGCCTCGAGGTTGTTGACGGTCTCTGCAAGGGGAAGTACATCGAGAAGTACCAGAGGGCCTCGGAGATTGGGCTGAAGATCTTGGCCGAAGACCTGATGCTTGTCCTCGGTGAAATGCCCCCCGTAGAGGCGGTCTACAACAGTTCGGCCAACAAGGTCGGCACCGTGGTTTCGGCCCTCATTGGAAAGAACATACGGATGCGCCAGAAGACCTCGGCAACCGGGTACCCGAACTTCTACTTCAACCAAGTAGTTGATGACGAGTTCAGCGGTGCCCCAGCCCCCGCCGAGTTGGCCGATGACGACAACATCCCCTTCTAAACTGTATCTGGGCATGGACCCAGGGAAACAAGGTGCGGCCGTCCTCCTTCGGGGGGACGGCTCGCTTGTCTCATCCACTAAACTCCCCCACACGGGGAAGGACCTAGACCTGAGGGCGTTAAGTGACTGGCTCGAGAGCGCGTGTTGGGATGAAGGCTGCTCGTCAGACAGCATCAGCGCTGTTGTCGAGGCTCTCGGGAGTCGCCCAGCTCCTAAGATGGGAGCGAGCTCAGCCATCACCATGGGAAAGAACTGGGGACGACTGGACGGGTGGCTGTCCGGGTTGGGATGTCGATACGACATCGTCCAGCCTAAGCGATGGCAGTCCGAAGTGTGCCCGGGGTCCGGTGACCCTAAGCCAAGGAGCATCGCCGCATGCAAACGGCTCGTTCCTGCTTTGGATCTCACGCCAGGCCGTAAGACAAAACCAGACGACGGGCTGGCAGACGCCTGCAATATCGCAGAGTACTGCAGAAGGACACTTGGAAGGAGTGAGCCATGAATGGTTTGATAAGTATTAAACAGACCCTGGCCATCCTCACCCTCCTCAGGACCCAGAGACTGGCCCCTGAGGAGCGAGAAAGGATAGACTCGGCCATCGAACAACTCACCCGAGCCCAGGTCGACCCCGGATACCGGAGGTGGCTCCACACCCCAAGGCGGGTTCGGGCCATCATGAATAGACTGGAGGAGGCCCGGTGATCCGCGGGCTACACGACGTCCGCAAGGCCGCAAAACTAATCACCAACCTAGCCGAAGGGGACTGCGAGTTGTGCAGTGAGCCTATCGGGTCCAGTTACTGTGTCCCAGCTCAACTCCTACCGAGGAAGTGGAAGGGGGGCCTAACCCTTGAGGTAAGATACCAAGTCTGCTGCATCGACTGCTTCGTTGTGATCGACGACGCGATCAATTCAAGAAGGGCGCTGAGCCAATGAAGATGTACTGCTTCAGGTTCCCCGTCGTTGGGTTTGGCGGCGACGAGGACGAGGCCTTTGACCAGGCCTGGAAGCGCCTGATGCTCGACCCCGTCAGGGCAGTCAACAATCAGGAGATCGAGTGGGACGAACTCGACTCGGAGGACGAGGTGGTCGAGGAGTTATCTAGGCTCCTCCTGTCCTCCCAACTACTGGAGGTCGGCAGAGCCTAGGAGACAACTAGACTGCAGTTGAAGTTGCTTCCGGGAGAACTACCGCTAAGGGGCCCAGCGGCATTACAAGCCATCACCGACATCCCGCTTGCCAGGCTGAGGCCCTGGGCGATTGACCAGACCTGTCGAGTTGAGGCCCTAACCGCAATCATGAACACCGGGTCCGTCGTGCCATACGTCGGAGAGGCGCTGTCGTACATCTTGAAGTACGAGACCGCGCCGGTTGCCGAGTTGTCCAGGTCCACGGTGTAGATCGTGGTCGAGGAACTCAAGAAGTCGTTGAGCCCAGTATTCTCGAGGTCTGTGACCTCAATTCCACGGACAGAGAATGGGCTTGTTACGCCGGAACTCTTTACTGCAATAGCCATATCTTCTCCCTAGGTGTCGATGAGGATGTATGCGCTGACTGTCGCGCTGGGGCCTGTCGCCGCTCCCGGAGACGAAACAATCGCGGCCCAGAGGCCAGCTCCGTAGTGCGCGCCCTCTGGGCAGGCGTAGGTGATCCGAGAGGACGCCGGGGCCATGAACACGAAGTCCTCGTTGGTGGTGCCCGGAGTGACCGATCCACCGCCAGCAACGTCGTACAGGTTCAAGTACGAGGCGACCGAGCTCGCGGTGTTGTCGATCTCAACGAGCAAGAGCCCAGCCCCTCCCGTTGCGCCAGTGTCTAGGTTGACCTCAGTGGCATCCGTAGATGTCTCCGTAACCGTGAACAGGGCTGTTCCAATTGGACTTCCCTGTTGTGCTGTACTGACTGTTGCCATTACCTACTCCGAGTTCTGCTGGAAGAGGGGGCCGGGCGACGACCGCGCCGACTGACCTTCTTTTTCTTCTTCACGTTTTTCTTTGGCCCGTAAGCGGACTTGGGCGTGGTCTTCTTGTACTTGATTACCATACTCACTCCCAGATGATTCTACGTGGCCTTCTCGAGTCTGGCGATTCGTCGTTCGATTCTACGCTTCGCAGCCTTAGCCATCCGGGGACCACGCTCATCAAGTCTACGCTTGAGCTTCTCGGCAGTCTCCTTCTTCCTCTTCATGGACCGCTCGACCGCCCTTACGACACCGATGACTGCCAGGCTAGCTAGGTAAAATATAAACCAGTCCGCTGCCTCCATCAAAGGAGAGGGAAATTCCACGGCCTGGTCTAGCCTGAAGGCCATCTCAGCCGCGATCCGCGAGTCCCTCTGGAAGGCGTTGAGGCCCAGGAGGTCAGAACCAATATCATTGGTCACCTGAATGAGAAGAGTCTCGAGCTCGCTATGGTGGGCCTCTATAAGCCCCGCCGCCTGCTTCTCCTTAGCTAGCCGTCTACTCCGTGGCGTCGACATCGTCCTGCCCCTCCAGCGCATCGAGCACAGGCTCTATGATCCCCTCGACTCGCTTGCCGTCTACATACCCCTGAGACGCGAGGTAAGCCACGCAAGCGGCCATGCTCATAGACACAGCCTTCTCCACGTCGATCTCGTCCGTAAGCCAAGCAGCCAGGACGGGGAGCAATAGCCCAGCGAGGGCCATGGCGAGCTTACGGCTCTGTAGTTTGACTGGAATCATCGTCGTCTCCTTCATAGCTTTCCAACGGAAGCTCACGGTAGCCGAGTGGGGCACCCTGATACAAGCTCTCTGGTGGGGTAGGCGGGAGGTAGGTCAAGCTACCCCGGTTGATGAAGCTCAAGACAACCGCCCCAAGCAGGGCAGCTAGGACAAGCAGCACAGCCTCTTTGTCTGGGAGGCTCACGCTGTCACCTTCGCATACTCGCGAACCATAGCAGCAGAGTATGCCGCCACGTTGCCCGAGCCGTTATAGCGTTTCGCGAGCTCAGCCCAGTTCTTTTCGCGAGCAGCAGCCAATGCGGGACGGTTGCCTTTGAACCAACTGACTAAAAGTTTGTAGCTTGCGTCCAATGGGTCGGCGTAGAAGCTATCCACCCCAAGCTGAGCATCCCCATACGCCCTAATCAAGTGACTGCCCAGGACTTGATACAAGCCCCAGGACGTGGACTTAACGGCAGCGTCAGGGTCTAGCTCAAAGGCGTGCTCAAAGGCAGACTGGTCAGTCTCTGAGCGTGTCACAGAGAATCCTCTAGGTCCCTTGGTGAAGGGGATGTCTAGGGAGAGGGACGGTCGATGCCTAAGGAATAAATGTGGTTCAAATCGAATCGCTGATGCCCTGCCA
>Ga0080013_1000442_pt1 | contig 58827 bp, 100 predicted proteins | sample ETNvirenome_6_85_FD_69236 | JGI IMG/M metagenome (GOLD analysis project Ga0080013, IMG submission 69236) | Marine viral communities from the Pacific Ocean - ETNP_6_85 (SPADES assembly) (version 2) | ecosystem: Environmental > Aquatic > Marine > Oceanic | place: Pacific Ocean | collected 2013-06-19 | reverse complement strand
GAAAACTTTGAAGGATTGGCCAAAAATAATAGAGGATATGAGTTTGCTATTTCTATGCTAAATGATCTCAAATCCATCAATTCTGATAAAGAATTTCTGGAATTTATAGATTCAATTGGAGATGCATAATGAAAAAAATAGTAGTAATGGCTTCAGGTGAAGGTTCTAATTTTAGTGCAATTATTGATAACAAAATTAAAATAGATAGAGTTATAACAGATAATAAAAATGCCAACATAATTAAACGTGCAGAAAAAGCGAATGTTCCAATATTTGTATTTGATTATAAAGAAGGAGAATATAAAAATGGCTTTGGATGGTGTGAACGCAAAATAGACGAAACAATTCCGGAAGATGTAGATTTGATTGTTCTGGCAGGATATATGAGAATTCTATCGCCGCGGTTCGTTAAGAAATGGAAGGATAAAATAATTAATATTCATCCATCTTTGCTTCCAGCATTTAAAGGATCAACAAATGCTATAGAAGAAGCACATAATTACGGATGTAAAGTGTTTGGTGCAACTGTTCATTGGGTAACGGAAGAAGTTGATGCGGGTGCAATTATTGATCAAAGAGCAATGCAATTAGGAGATAAACCCTTAGAAGAAGTAAAAGAGATGATACACACATATATAGAACATATTATGTATCCACAAACAATAAAAGAATTAATATCAAGGTAAATACAATAAAGCTATATTATTAGGAGATTTATTATGGCACATGATGACAGGGCAAAAGCACCAAGACATTTCGGAAAAGCAGGCAAATTGGGAAAACTTGGCAAAAGAGACCCACGTAGAAAATTAGCAGAAGAAGCCGTTAAAGAAGTAAAGAAGGCGGCAAAAAAAGTAAAAAAAGTCCACATTGATACCGACGGTGACGGTGTAGCTGACACAACAGTCGAAGGTACAGCAGTCGAATAGTAAAATTTTTTAACAGGGCAACTTATTTAAAGTTGCCCAAACCTAGTTCATAAAAAAATGTATAAACCATTACCAGATTACATAACGATAAAAGAGTCCCCTATTAGTGGACAAGGACTTTTTGCAACAGAAAAAATTCAAGCCAATACTTTAATCGGAATTATACACCATCCTCGAAAAGAAAGTGAAAACGGATACATTCGCACACCTCTAGGCGGATTCGGAAATCATTCTGATAATCCAAACTGTTTTAAACTTTTAATGGAAGGCGACACTTGGTGGGTTGGTGCTTCAAAAGACATTGAACCAGGCGAAGAACTTACTTGGCAATATACATTATATGATATATGAATAAATGGAAATACTTTCTTTTCTTTGTAGCGATAATGCTGATGATGAAATATGGCACGAAGAACATGCTAGAAAGTTATTAGAACCATACAATAACTGGTTTGAAAAACACAAATTTAAATACACAAAAGACTATATATATAAATTTCAGTATGATACACTATTAGCCAATGATAGATTATATTATAGAGTGTTTTTAGAAACATCTAATAATAAACTATTAACTTTGTTTAAATTGCGGTGGAATTAATGCTTCCATCAGCTAAATCTGTTAAATATACTATAGGAATAATTTTCAGGAGGAACTTGATAAATGAAAAAGCTATTATTTGTTGTTATAATGATAGCGACTTGGATGGTTGTTATTGGATGCAAAACAACGACAGGAAGTGGAAGTGGTTGTTACGGATTTTGGGAAGATAATTTAAGGGGTTTGAAAAGAGGAACAATTTCATGGAAAAATGCTAACTATAAGAGGCCCTATAGACAATGTGTGGAAAAAGAGGCTCCACACAAGAATACTGAAAGGAAACCATACGGATGAGAATAGCATTACTAAGTTTTGCAATGTTATTTTTAATCGGTTGTTCAAAAGAAAATAACTGGCCTTATCCATTGACTCCGTTTTTCGCAGAGTGTGAATACGAAGGAAAAGTTTTTGTAGATTATGAATATCTCAAAAGAAAAAGTGCAGGTGGTTGTAAGCGTGGAAAACCTTTTAAATATTATGATAGGGGAGAGCCTGTACTAACAAACGATTAAAGGAAGAGCATTATGTTTAGATTTTTTACAAACAAAAAATGGTTGTTGTGGTCATGGCTTGGTTCAATGATTATTTTAGGATCACTTTGGGTACAAGTAAAGATTGATGTAAAAATAAATGAATGGTTTGGTCAATTTTATGACATGATTCAAAAAGCACTTGCTACACCAAATGCAATTACAATAGAAGAATATTTCGCAAGTTTATTGTCATTTATTACACTAGCAGGAATATATGTTGCAGTCTATGTTGTAATAAGTTTTTTTACAGCTCACTATTTGTTTAGATGGCGTACAGCAATGGTTGAATGGTATCATAGTGTGTATGACAAAGCCAGAACAATAGAAGGTGCATCGCAAAGAGTTCAAGAAGATACAATTAAATTTAGCCGTATAATGGAAGGGTTGGGGACAGCTTTAATTGAATCCGTTATGGTTTTAGTTCAGTTTATTCCTATATTATTTGGATTGTCGATGGGTATTCCAATATACTTTTTTGGTGATTGGCAATATGGATTGATTGCAGGTGCTTTACTTTGGACATTAGGTGGTACTGCATTTTTAATTGGATTGGGATGGATATTACGACTAGTTGGCGTAGAATATGATATACAAGCAAAAGAAGCGGCATATAGAAAAATACTTGTTATTGCAGAAGATGATGGAACTGTTAGACCAAAGAAAATTGAAGAATTCTTTGATGATGTTCGTAAAATTCATTTTTTAAGTTATATACGTTATCTATATTTTAATGTTGGTCGAATGGCCTACTTACAAGCAAACGTATTATCTGCTTATGTATTCCTAGCACCAGCAATAGTTGCAGGAGTAATGACTCTTGGTGTAATGCAACAAATAATAAGAGCATTTGGCAGAGTAGAAGGATCGATGCAATATCTATTAAAAGCGTGGCCTACCATTATTGAATTAGTGAGTGTTTTTAGGCGTTTAAGAGAATTTGAAGCTAAGTTAATAGAAAATGAAAAAGTTACTAATTAGCAAACCAATATCATAGAGAAATAAAAATGGATAAAGCAATAAAAACGTACATTACAGTACTTAAGGCAGAAGTAGAACATTTGAAAACCAAACTTGAGCCACACGATACCGGACATATTCATACAACCATTTCTACTTTAAAACATCGTATTAACGAACTAGAAGGAAGCAAATAATGTGTCCAGTATGCTGGATTAACGGATTCCTTGCACTATTGTTCGGGGCATCGGCAGTTTCATTCGGGACAGAGTGGTATATTCTTATACCATCGATTGCTCTTGGTATCTGGGGTATGTGGAAATTATATGAAGGTTTTAAACGAGGAAGAGATTGGACCGCAGAACAAAAAGCGGCTAGTATAAAAACAGTTATTAAATTTTTAATTGGAGTAGCAATAGGATTTTATACCGGAGCCGTTGTAGTATGGATGTTAATGATACCAGAACATAACAGATTACATAAATTATTAGAAGATCATGGTATCGATAGTCATGAAACATGTAATGTTTGTTCTATAGACGGAACACACAAACATTGATAGAAAAAATCATAGAATTTGTTTTGTCACATGGTTATTTTTTTGGTATAATTCCAATTATTTTAGGTATAATTGGAGCAATATATTTTCATCAATAAGGAAAAAAATGCTAATAAAAGTTATAAAACAACCTCGGCCTAAACGAACCAGTATAGGCAAGTCAAGAAATTCAAGACCATTGAATAAACATAAACGCAGATGTTGGAAAAAATATCGTGGCCAAGGAACTTAAAACGTATGAAAAAATTACAGTAGTGAAACATTTGTCTCGTCAGGGATTAAAAGAAGACATTGAAATAATAACACGGTTGTCATATACACCACCAGATGGAGGTAAAGGATGGATAGTACAAGTACGGACGAAGAAGTAGAATTTTGTGTTAAATGCGGCACAGAAACCCAATATAAAAAACACGATTCTGTTGATTATAGAATAGGTTATATCGAAGGCGCAGGACAATTATGCAATAAGTGTCAAAAAAGTTATAACAAACTTAAATTCATTAAATGATTGACAAAAACTCACAATTCATGTATAATATATTAAAAGAGTTGGAGGCAGATTTGTTACGACAAGAAACATATTCTGAGCGTGTAGATGTACGACGTGAAATTATGACTACTAAAAAAGAAATAGACAAGTTAAAGAATAAATACGTACATAATACATAATAAGGAATAAATTATGCTTACAATTTTAGGAAGTTTATTAGGCTTTGCCGGATCGGCAGTTCCTAGCGTAATAGACATGTTTAAAGAAAAAGAAAATCAACAAGCCAAAGTGGAGATGTTTAAACTCCAACTGGAAGCAAAAGAAAAGGGCGTTGACTTAGACATTAAGTTAATGGAAACAAAGGCCGCTGTAGAAGAGCAGAAGTCTCTTATTGAGCACGACATAGCACTCGGTCAACAAGGCGGATTTATAAATTCATTGCGGGCATTTGTGAGACCGTTTATAACTTATGTTTTCTTTGTAACATTTATTGGTGTTAAAGTTACATTAGTATGGGATACAATTAAAAACGGCGGAGATTTAAACGCAACTCTCGCAATAATATGGGATGAACAAACAGAGGCATTGTTTGCCGCTATTATTAGTTTTTGGTTTGGGTCTCGTGCTATGCCAAAAATCAAAGCATTAAACAAATGAATGAAAACGTAGGTAGACATAACGACTTATTTAAGTCTGTTAATTTTAAATCTCATTCAGGATTGGATTTAGCATGGAAAATAGAATGTGATGTATTATCTGATTCTGAATGGTTTACTATCCAAAAAATGATAATGGAACGTACTCCGCCTTTTAGAGAAGCAGTTGGTATTCCGACAGGCGGAACCAAACTAGGCGATTTACTTAACGAACATGCAACAGGTAATGAAAAAGATCCCGTTTGTATCGTTGATGATGTTTTAACGACAGGTAGATCGATGGAATATTTTTTAACTCAATATCAACGTAACCGCAGACCATTTACAGCAATTGGATGGGTTGTGTTTGCTAGAGGACAATGTCCAGGATGGGTAACATCACTATTTCAAATGCCAGTTTAAATAAAGAATTGACATGGTCGGTTTTAAATTTAAAATTTGCTATATCAAATATAAACGTCATACAACCATTAAACTTTAATTGGAAATATGTTTTTAATGTTATTCCAATTAAACCTAAACAATCAAATCTATTTTACAAAAAATTTTACATGCATATGATGAATCAATTTGGTGAATGTGATAAACGATGGTCTTTTACAAAAGACGATATTGTACTAGTACGATTTCGAAATTACGATGATGCTGTAATGTTTAAATTAAAAAATGGATGAAACATGAAGTAGATGTATATCATCCAAAGAAGAACGTGAACAGTAGAAAGAAAAATTAGCCATGCTTGAAGTTGAGAAGCATTCTTGGCCTTATCCTGATACAAAAAAACAGACATGACCCGTAAATGGAAATGTACAGACGCACATCCAAATAGTCTACCAATGGGTAAAAACCATAGGGGGTTCGCAGACCTCACTCACACCAATATGTGCTATAGGTGTGAGTACTGCCAGCAGGGATTCAACCAGATTTATCACCTACAACAAATAGCGATAGAGTGGTTTATCTGTTCAAATTGTAGACATTACTACAACGTTTCTATAGAGGATGTTTTAAACCTCAAATATGTAGAAACTAAAGAAGAATGGAGAGAGGCAGGAGTCAGTATCTTTTTCCCTTACCCTATGGGCTTTAACGAAGATGGCTGATACAACGATATGAGTGAATACGAAGAGTTATTAGAAGCATTAGTAAAAAAATACATAGATGAAGGTATGTCTGAGTTCGAAGCAAGAATGAAAGCAGTAATGAACCAAGAAGCTTTGGATATGGTCTATCCTGGCCTTAAGAAAGAAGAAGAGTGAATTATGAAAATATATGAAGTAGTTGGAATAAATTATAATAAAGGGACTCGTAAAAAATATACTGTAGCACCGGGATGTACTATGGAATATGAAGACGACGTAATAGATCCTATTAAAGGAAAAAAACATGATATACAAAAAAATACACCGTCGGCCGACACAGAGTTACTGGAACACAACCCAGATACCACAAGACCCGGAGTTACAGTTAAAATCACTCCCATGGAGGAAAAGGATCTTAGCGGCTGGCAAACAGTTTCTAAAAAACCTACTAGGTATGAAGGAGAACTCGCAGAGCGAGAAGAATTAGCACAAGAAGAAACAAAGCATAAACAAAATATGGTAGGACAATTTTATAATAAAGGGGGGTATGGCTATATGCCAGATCCTGATGATTTTAAAACCACAAAATGAGGTTATATGAAACGAATATCTATAACAAAAGTTGCAAGAATGTTAGGAGTATCTAAACCTACAATATATACCAAAAAAAGACAATTAGGATTACCGCAAAATCATAAAGGTATAACTGAGAAAGAATTATATACATTATCTTCTTATATGCAGAATCCAAAAAAACCAGGAAGAAAGTCTATGATAGAAGTTAATCCTAAAGCAGTTAATCTTGCTAAAACTTTATATGATGCAGGAATGACACTTGAGGATACTGCATTATTTTTAGATTTGAAAGGGTTTAAGACATCTACAAATAGAACATTTAGACCAAATCAAATAAAACGAATGATTGAACATGGAATATAGGTATAATGAAGGAGATATTCTAAAAGAACTAACCGAATATGTTAATAAAACATATGGTGAACATTATGCAACAGAAGGATTCCAAATACAAGATGTTTTTAATCACTTACAAATTGCAGAACCTTTTTGCAGAGCAAATGCTATAAAATATCTTTATAGGTTTGGAGATAAAGAAGGAAAAAATAAAAAAGATTTGTTAAAAGCATTGCATTATACCATATTATTATATCATTTTAGTGGTATGGATAAAAGTTAAAAAAATTTACTTTTTTGGTTGACTTCTAGTACTCTAGGTAGTATAATATATGTATAGGTTAAATTAGTTAACACTTACTAGGAGACACAATGGCTAATGTACAAACAAAGTGGAACCGAACTAAAATTGCAAACCTACTTGCTATAAACAATAAGGCAGTTGAACGTGCCTTAATTGTCATTTTTAATAATCAAGAAGCCGACGAACAGGCTTGCGATATGACTAGCAAGGCAAATGGTATTGGTTTTACTGCATTTGATGCAGACATTTTTTCTTCTTTTGCAAAACATATTCTTAAAGGGCGTTCACTTTCCGTAAAGCAAATGGAAATTGCCCGTAAGCCTGACAAATTTGGTAATATAAAAATTGCCAAATACTGGAAACAATTACAAGCAGAAATAATCCGTAAGGAGACACAATGACTAGGCAGGAATTTAACGAACTAGCACAAGATTACGGTACTGATAAAGCCAAAAAGGCGATGACTTGGTTATACGATAACACAACCGCTGATTTCCGAAAATGTGTATATATTGTAGGATTTCTTAAATCAAATGAAATACTTTGGAATTAGGAGACACAATGAAACGATTTGACTTAAACGATTTTGTAACAGTAAAAGGTAACAAAGGCAAACTAGTTGGGCAAGTTGGAGCCTATATGCAACCAACAGGAGAGGTCCTTTTAGTTTATTACAATAACGGTGATATTAAACGTTTTAAACATAGTGAACTTAACGAGGCAACCGAACACGATAATTGGGTAACAGTACAAGGCGACAACTGTTTTTGGAAATAATTAACATACATATATAGGAGACAAGATGGCAGATTTAACTTTCCTACAATACGTAAAAACACAAACAAGAAAAGCAGAAAAAATTGACGAAACTATGTTTCTGCAAGGGCTTGAAAAATCCCCAATAAGTGACAGAATGATTGATAAGAACATGGCATACATTATCCGAACTAACCGAGTTTTAGACAACAACCATAAGCATTGGGATCGTTGGGATAAGGAATACAGAAATTAGGATCAATATGCCAAAGAATACAGAATCGCTTAATAATTGGACAGAAGTTCTAGTTACAACAGATAATAAAAAGGATATGTCTTATTCTTTTACGTTTAAAAATTTAAAAGGACAAAACATTTGGGGTTCAAAAGTTAGACCATTAGCAGGTGCAAGAAATTTTTTAGCAGGAGCAGGATTAAAAAAGAATGTTAATTATGATTTTACTGCCGATGTAAAAACAGGACAGTATTGTTATAAATTTAAAAACCCTAATGATGCTGTATTATTTAAATTGTGGTTTGATAAAGATTCGCCGGAAAGAGTAAGCGGTAAAATAGCTCATACTTGCCCAGATTGTGGGTATATCTTTTAGGAGATAAAATGAAAACAATTGCGGAGAAAATATTTGCAGTTAGATTTAAAGTAGCAGGTCATATAGATAATGACGAATTAATGCTAAAATCCCCAAATATAAAAGAAGCCCGCAAATATTGTACAGAATGGGCATCTTTTACCTCAGGCGTTAAAATCCACACACTTAGAGAAGTATAAATAAGTTAAAGTAGGGCTTTTATTTTAGCTGGTGTAGAGCTCAAAGGTAGAGCAAACCCATGAAACTGTTCATTGCCTGGCGGTGGCACCGTCTTGAACTATATGGGGAACTGCGGTATTTCCGCCCTCCTACCGCCTGTAGGAAGAAGAGCGTATGTATGTGCCCATCGGTGTTAGGTTCGATTCCTAACCACCAGCTATTTTATAATTAGAAGGAATTACAATTGGGTGGGCTGAGCAAGAGTGAGCTCAACGGACTGTAAATCCGCCGGCTAAGCCTGTGAGGGTGCAAATTCCTTCCCCGCCCACCAATTACGTTATGAAAATTAAATTTTATTTTATATTAGGATATACCTTAGACTTCTACGGTTATATCTTTACTGAATTTGCTTTTAAGGTTAGTAGTTTTATAGATAAATATTTTGTCTGGGACGACGAAAAAGAATGTTATGAAGGCGTCTTAGGTAGTATTTCAGAATATACTTGGCTCTGGTCATATAAATTAGGTAGATGGTTTTATGAAAGGGCAGACAAAGTAGCATGGAAATATGTTCCAAAAGAACTTTATCCATGGAAAGAAGTAAAATTCTAACACAAAGGATACAATAATGAATTTAACAACACCTCGTTGGGAGGGAGTTGCTCGACCGTATTCTTCGGAAGACGTCAGTCGGTTAAGTGGCTCTATTAAGATTGATTATACTTTAGCACAAACTGGTGCCGAAAAACTTTGGGAGAAATTCCATTCACAAAATTACGTTAGTGCATTGGGTGCATTAACAGGTAACCAAGCAATGCAACAAGCAAAAGTAGGGCTTGATTCGGTTTATCTTAGTGGTTGGCAAGTTGCTGGTGATGCGAATGATAGTTTAGAAATGTATCCAGATCAATCGTTATATGCGGCAAATAGTGTTCCAATTATAGTTAAACGAATTAACAATACATTTACTCGTGCAGACCAAATACAAACAATGGAAGGTGAAGGAGATATAGATTATTTTCTTCCTATTGTTGCAGACATGGAGTCTGGTTTTGGTGGAGTTCTTAATACACATGAGTTGATGAAGCACATGATTGAAGCAGGTGCCGCAGGTGTACACCTTGAGGATCAATTATCATCTGCTAAAAAATGCGGACACATGGGCGGAAAGGTACTTGTACCAACTCAAGAAATGATTAATAAACTTGTTGCCGCTAGATTGGCCGCAGATATATTGGGTGTTGATACTGTTTTAATTGCAAGAACAGATTCGTTAGCAGGTGCATTATTAAATAGTGATTCAGATCCATATGACAATGAATTCATTACTGGTGAGCGAACAAGTGAAGGATTCTTTAAAGTAAAAGCAGGGATGGACCAAGCAGTTTCAAGGGGACTTGCCTATGCGCCATACTGCGATTTAATTTGGATGGAAACAGGAAACCCTGACATTGGAGAATGCAAAGAATTTTGTCAAGCAATACGAGCAGAATATCCAAACAAAATATTTGCATATAATTGTTCTCCGTCTTTTAACTGGAAAGCAAAATTAAGCGAATCACAAATAGGTACTTTTAAAGATGAACTAGGCGACCTGGGTGTAAAATATCAATTTATTACTCTCGCAGGATTTCATTCTTTAAATTACAGCATGTTTGATTTAGCATGTAAATATAGAGATACCGGTATGACAGGTTTTGTTGAACTACAGCAAAATGAATTTGCCGCACAAGATAGAGGATTTACCGCAGTTAAACATCAAAGAGAAGTTGGTGCAGGTTACTTTGATGAAATAGGACAACTATGTACAGGTAGTTCAGACTTGAGTGCTATAAAAGGATCAACAGAACAGGAGCAATTTTGAATCCTGATGCATTATGGACCACGAATACACAATAGAAAAAATATATCATTTTAATTGCAGTGAATGTAAGAATTGGTGGAGCTATGCGAGCGATAATAATTTGCACAAGCGGACAATGACATGTCCACATTGTGGAGTATATAAATCCATCAGACCTAAATTTAAATCAGAATTAGATGACGACGTAGTAGCACCAATATGAAAAATCCTATTATTACAGTAATTAACGGAAAGTTATGCATTAATGGTATAACTTTTGAACATACCGAACTACGAGAATCAAAACAATATCTTCAATCTATAGGTGCAGATGAAGCACTTTTTTATCCTGAAGATGATGATATGATTGACGAACTACATTCAGTAATAATAAAAATGGGCGAACTAACCCCAGAAGCATCCGGCGACGAAATAGAAACTTTTTATTTGAATTAATTTGACTTTTTTTACTTTTTATGTTATAATAGTAGTATTATAATTGTAACAAGTTAATTTTAATTAGAAAAAGTAATATGATTGAATTATTGATGACCTCAATGTTGATGTGGATGAGTGCTAATTGTGATGTTGATAGAATTCATCCCAAACATAATCCTTGCCAATATAATTACAATGTCGAACTTCCTGAAGTAACTTTCCTTTCACAGAAAGATTTAAAAAATATATTTTACAACTCAGGTGGAATTGCAGTAGGAAGCCAAAGCAGAGTAGATCTTAATGGTTTTTATTCTATGGACAAAGATACTATATTTTTAGAAGACATATGGGATCATACCGATGAATATAGTAAAGGTGCTTTATTCCATGAACTTTATCATCACGTTCAATTTAAAAATAATGTAAACATGTATGAATGTATGGCTTATAGAGAAATACCAACAGCCTTATTTACAAAAAAATATGTTAATTCATTAGGATACGATCAAGACATGTATTTAAGTATATATGATTCTTCTTGTAATGTTTATTATAAAGGAATTAAATGAAAGATCTTTGGGTAGAAAAATATAGACCTAAAAAAATAGAAGAGTATGTATTTAAAGACAAGGCACAAAAACGACAGGTTGAAGGATGGATTGCAGAAAAGTCGATTCCGCATTTATTGTTTAGTGGTGGACCAGGCACAGGCAAAACTACTTTAGCAAAAATATTATGTAACGCATTAGAAGTTGAAGATGCGGACGTTTTAGAAATAAATGCATCTAGAGAAAATAATGTTGATGTTGTACGAAATAAAGTTGTTAATTTTTCACAAACAATGCCGTGGGGTGAGTTTAAGATTATTGTTCTTGATGAAGCCGATTACATGACATTACATGGACAGGCGGCATTACGTGGTATAATGGAACAGTATCATGAAGTTTCTAGATTTATTATAACATGTAACTATCCAAATAAAATTATTCCAGCAATACATTCACGATGCCAAGGATTCCATGTAGAAAATTTAAACGAAACAGATTTCATGGTACGGGTTGGTGAAATACTTGCTCGTGAAGAAATTGAATTTAATGTTGAAAATCTTCAAACATTTGTAAAGGTATCATATCCAGATTTACGCAAAACAATTAATAATGTACAATTAAATTGTGCAGACAATAAATTAACAATACCGGAACAAACAGACGATACAAATGATTATAAAATAGAAATGATTACTTTGTTTAAAGCAGGTAAAATTAAAGAAGCAAGACGATTAATATGTAATCAAATTAGACAAGACGAATACGAAGATGTATTTAAATTTTTATATAGAAATTTAGAATTTTGGGGTAACTCAAGTGACAAGCAAGATGAAGCAATAGTTATAATCCGCAATGGATTAGTTAAACATGGTATGATAGCCGATCCTGAAATTAATCTCTCCGCCACTCTTATTGAACTCGAGAATATTTCAAACTAGGCTAAATATAGTTAAGCCTTTTAATAGAGTTCGATATGCCATATGTAAAAGACGTAAACGCTAATCTTAAAAAAATATTTGATAACGACACAGTCATAGATGTTTTACTAGACTGGGAAGAAGTCCTTGACCAATTAGACATATATGCATATAAAAACTGGTTTAAAGGCGAAGTTGTTGATGGTCCTCACTTGTCAAGATATTGGGTCACAGCAACATTAATGTATCCTAAAAAGTTTATGCCAGATCCTGAAGCGGCTACTAGACTTTTACAACATGGAATAAATGTAGGATTTAAACAAGATATTTACATTAAACCTAAAAAAATTACTAGTCCGGATGATTTAGAAAGACGTCCAGATGAACCCGAAGATGGCGGAGCATTAGGACATGGAAAACGTAGACCTAAACTATTAAAATTACCTGTTTGGTTAGTTAAAATACAAATGCCTAGACATTTCGTAGATGAATTTAATGCAGAAAACATTACAGTTAATGGCGAAGAAATAGATTTAGCTGATGTTACAGATGCATATGATGAAAAATTAGATAGTGAAAGTGCAGTTAAAGAACCTGAACAAGTAGAAGGGGAAATGCCTAATGCTTAAAGAAGGATTGCAAGAAGAAGAATTAAAAGATCTGGTCAGCGAAAGGATATTAGTTGATATCTTTGAACCAAAATATGGTGAAGAGTCTAATGTTGTTGTGATTGCTTTTGAAGTAGAATATGAACAACCTGCAAAAGATCTAGGTAATTTTTTAGAACAAGGACCATTTGATTTATTAGATGTTGATGTTTCATCTGCACCTAACGATAATGAAAATTATTATGTATTTGTTGAACTTTATCGAAATAGCAAGTTATTTAAAAAAGTTAATTCTATGTTAGTAAATATACAAAATCTTGTAAACAGAAAACCCTCAGAATATCTATTTAGATCTTATAGACACAATTTCTTAGAATGGACAGAAGAAAATTTTTCAACTGTAACAGTAACTAATCCAATTGAATATGTTAAAATGAGACGATTGGTTGATGAAACCGTTGAAGATAAAGCAATCAAGAAACGCATGAAATTCCTCGTTAATTATTAATTGACTTTTCGTCTTTAAAATAGTATAATAAAACAAAGAAATAATTATCAATAAATATTAGTATAGTCATGGAGCTAGTCGGTGAAAACGATTCTATTTTAAAAGAAAAAATAGAAGAGTATGATTTTGAAAATGGAATTGACCACGAAAAGTTAGCATTAGATATGGCTAACATTATGTTTGCAAATGATGGCCTCGGACTAGCCGCACCACAAGTTGGTTTACGGCACCGAATGTTTTTAATAGGCGACAAGGAAGGAACCATTGCTTGCTTTAATCCTAAAATAGTAAGTTCTTCAGAAGAGACTACTATTGGGAGTGAAGGATGCTTGAGTTTTCCGGGATTATTTTTAAGGATAAAACGACCAAAAACTGTAACTGTTACGTTTGAAGATTTTAATCAAAACACGCATGATATGACATTTACAGATATTTTGGCCAGAGCTTTTACGCATGAATTAGATCATTTAAATGGTGTAATATATACAAGTTATGTAAATCAATTTGTATTGAGGTCTGGTAAAAATAAGAGAAAAGCATTTTTGCGGAGACAAAAACATGCCACAAATGAAACCTAGTGATAAAGTTTCAAAAGTAATAGATAAATCGTTTAAACTTGCTTCGCATTTTAAACATGAATATGTTACTATTGAACATCTTTTATTCGTTATCCTTGAGGATAATCGGGTAAAAGAAATGATTACCGAAATTGGTTCCATTTCAGATGTTATTCAAACAGACATAAAAAATTATATAGAAAATGGTTTAACAATTATTCAAGATCCCAACAACGAGAAACCGCAAAAAACCCACACCCTAGAACGAGTATTCAATCGAGGATTCACTCAATGTTTGTTTCAAGGTAGAGATGAATTAGAACCAAAAGATTTATTTTTAAGTGTTTTATCTGAAAAACAGTCTTATGGTTGTTATTATCTTAATCGTCGTGGTATTACAAAAGAAAAAGTAGTAGAAATTTTTAAGAAAGAAATCGGCGACGACGGCTCTGACGGCGAACGAGCTTTAAAAGAATTTACTATAAATTTAAACGAATTAGCAAAAGAAAATTTAATCGATCCATTAATTGGGCGAGAAGACGAAGTTCATGGACTAGTTCAAACTATAGCAAGACGAAAAAAGAATAATGTTATAATGGTCGGTGAACCAGGAGTTGGAAAAACTGCTATAGTTGAGGGTCTTGCAGGATTAATTAATGAAAATAAGGTACCTAAAATTATTAAAGATAATACAGTATTATCATTAGATATGGGTGCATTATTAGCTGGTACTCGATTTAGGGGAGACTTTGAAGAACGAGTTAAAGCAGTATTAGACGAATTAGAAGATAAAGATGACATAATATTATTCATTGATGAAATACATATGATTATGGGTGCAGGAGCTGGCGGACAAGGTACAATGGATGTTGCTAATATGTTAAAACCGGCACTACAAAAAGGAAAACTTCATTGTATAGGATCAACAACATACGAAGAATATAGGCAACATTTTGAAAAAGATAGAGCATTAGTGCGGAGGTTTAATAAGATAGATATATTAGAACCCTCAACCGATGATGCAAAGAAAATTATAAAAGGTGTTATACCCGCATACGAATTATATCATAACGTTTCTATAAAGAATCCAGCAATAGATGCCGCAGTTGATTTAAGTGTTGAACATATGCATGGTAAATTTTTACCAGATAAGGCATTGGATGTATTAGATAGTGCCGCGGCAAGACATAAAATAAAACCGGAAAACGAACAAAGTGGCGTAATAGGTTTGGATGATGTTCGTCTGGAGGTAGCAAAGTTAGCACGTATACCTGTAGAAAATGTTAACATTAAGGCTTCAAGAGATAACCCAATGATAGTTAATTTAGATGAAAATATTAAGTCGATGGTGTTTGGTCAAGATGATGCTATAGAGACTTTATTGGATTCTATTTACATTGCAAAAGCAGGACTTAAAGAAAAAGAAAAACCAATCGGATGTTATCTATTTACAGGCCCAACAGGAGTAGGAAAAACAGAAACTGCTAAACAGTTAGCAGAACAAATGACATTAGAACTTGTGCGGTTTGATATGAGCGAATATCAAGAGAGACATGCAGTAGCAAAATTTATTGGTGCGCCTCCAGGATATGTAGGTTATGAAGATGGTAATATGGGTTCTGGTTTGCTAATAAATGAATTAGAAAAATATCCAAATTGTATTTTACTATTAGATGAAGTTGAAAAAGCACACCAAGATGTATTAAATGTTTTGTTACAAGTAATGGATAATGGAATGGTTACTGGATCTAACGGAAAAGTTGTTTCAGCAAGAAATACTATTATCATAATGACTTCTAATTTAGGTGCGGCAGATGGAGAACTTAATGCAATTGGATTTGGTTCCGGGAAACGCAAAGGAACTCAAGAAAAAGCAGTTAAAACTTTTTTTACTCCTGAATTTAGAAATAGATTAGATGCAGTAGTAAGATTTGAAAAACTTAGTAAAGAAAACACCCAAAATGTTGCTACGAAGTTTCTTGTTGGTGTTAATGATATGCTTAGAGAGAAAAATGTTAAATTAAAATGGGATAAAGAAGTATTACAATGGTTAGTAAAACATGGATTTACACCTGAAATGGGTGCCCGACCAATGGCACGATTAATCAACACACAAATTAAAAAACCCTTAGCCAAAAAACTTTTATTTTCAGATTTATCCGAAGGCGGCGGTGTCCGATTACATATTAATGAAGACAAATTAGTAATGACTCCGTAATAAATATATATAACAATAAAGGTAATATGGCAAAATTAATAGAAGAGTTAATGGTAATAAAAGTATCGCGAATGGTTAAAGATACCGATCCTGCAGAAGAGTTACTACCCCCTGATGCAGTTTCTAGTTTTGAACAAGTGATTACAGAACTAGTAAACAAGGAAAACATAATGGTAGAAGTAACGAGAGAGGAGGTGGTGTGAATGGCGCGAACTAGCGTAGTAATGATAACAGATGGTGCGGCATTAAATTTTACTGGTTCTACGGTTAAAGCAGATGGTTATTATGGCTTCTCAGATGGGATGCATACTGTTTCGTTTCATTTAAACGACTTCCGAGGTAGAATATACATAGAAGCAACTCTTGTTGATACTGAAGCAAATATTACATCAGCTGATTGGTTTCCGATTCAGTTACAAGTTGATCAGGATTATACACAACATCCGATTGATGCAGAAAATTTACTTGGTGGTGGCACTAATGGTGATACCACTGTTGAAGCATTTACCTTCACTGGCAATTTTGTTTACCTACGAGCAAGGGTAGACAGAAGTTATATTGCTGGCCCCCCTGCCCTTAATACAGTTGGCACAGTAGATAAAATTCTCCTCAACATATAATTCCGATAAATATATTTAAAGTTTATTGGAGTAAAATATGGCTATTCTTTCTCATAGAAATGTAATTACACAACAGCCTAGCCCTATATTTAAAATTAGCTCACCCGCAAACAATCACTTATTGCAATATGATGCAACTAGTGAAGCATTTGTTAATTCAACTCACGTCGAAGCCACAACGGCAGCCAATTTAGGTAGTGGTGATGGCATATTTGCGTCTAAAGTTAGTGATAATATACAATTAAAAAGTTTAGTAGGCGGAACGTTTATTTCGCTCGTATCTGATGCGAATACTATTACTGTTAATAGTGATATTTCGTCCTTGGCGGCTTCAGGAGTTAGTCTTGGATCTGGTGCAGGTGTTTATAAAAGTACTACAAATGGAGTTCTATCTCTTAGATCTCTTACATTTGCCGGAGTTCTTAGTGCGTCAGTAACTGACACAGAAATTCAGATAAGTTCATCAGCAGAAGCGAATACCGGTACAAACATGGGTACCAGCCCTGACGGCTATAGTATGTATAACGGAATGAACGGAACTGCATTAGCATTTAAGCGACTAAATGGTGGCACAAATATAAATCTAGTAAGTGGTACAAATAATTTAACAGTAGATTTAGATTGTAGTTTTACAGCAAGTACAGCAGGTCAGTTGGTACAAACTAACAGTAGTAGTGTTTTAACTGCATTAGCAATTGGCGATGCTAACGCAGGATTAACAACCGACGGAACATCTGCGGCATGGTCGGCGGGTGCAATGGCACAGGCATATCAATTTAGAATAAATTATGATGGTAGTGGCGATGTAAGTGCTACTGATAATATGCCTGCCGGATGGTCAAGAACAATTAGTGGTAATGTTATTACAATTACACATACACATGGATCTGCACCTAGAGTAGTTGCTTACTTAGGATATGATGCCTCAACTCAAGAATTTAAGTATAGATATCCAACTGGTGCTTACGAAATGACAGTACCAAGTGGAACTAGCACAACACAATTTAAAATCCAAGTAAATTCCTCTGTTACAGGTTCTGATACAAGCGGATATGCTTTAGCAAATGTGATATTTTAAAATGGCAGTACGACCAGCAAAACTTCTTCAAGTAACAATAACGGCAATGTCACCTAATGCCACCTGGTCTGAAAACGATGGTGCAAGTAATATTACAGCAGGCAAGGCATATAAATGGGATGTTACGTTAGACGTTACTGCTCAAGCACATTCTAGTCATGAACACGGGTCAGATGTAACATTTTTTTATAATGGAGAAGATATTGTAGTTGGCGACTATATTTGTTCGAGTAATAAAGGTGATATTCTTAAAATAATTTCTATTACTTCTCAATCAAATAATACATGTATATGCGTAGCGGAAGATGAACATAGACTTAATACGTATCAGGATAGTACACAATTAGCAGATGGTTCAATTTCACAAGATGATGGTTTTATTTTTGAAGTTAAAAACGGATCACCAATATTATTTCCAACGCCTGATGTTTTTCCTGGTTCTTTAATACAAGCATTTGGAACACAAATTTTTAGTAGATTTGCTTATAGAGAAGCAAAAGATACTATACATGTAGAACAGTCATCGCACGGATTAGCAGTAGGCAACGCAATTTATTTGGCATCAAATGGAAGTTATGCAAAGGTAGATTTAACAAATACAACAAAACAAACACACATAGGTACAGTTGTAGAAATAGGAGTACCTGGTGTTAATTATTTTAGATATAGACCGATAGGTTCGCTAGTTAACTTAGCAATGCCAGGAACAGCAAGTGTCGGCGGACTTGTTTATATAAGTGATGCCACACCAGGTACATTAACAGGCACTAAACCAACTTCGAATATAATACTGCCTGTTTTTATAAAGGTATCAACAACTAGCGGAATATTGCACAACGGCGGAAGTACCGGTTCTGGCACAGGTGTAATTACAGTTGCAAATATAACAGAACGGGATGCGTTGGCATCAAGTGAAGGACAATTAGTTCTTGTAGCAGATACTGGAGGAGGCGAATGGGCTCTTTACATTTATACAAATAGTGCTTGGCAAACAGTTACAACAGAAGACACTAGTACAGTTGATGCTAAATCTATATCAGTTGATTTAACTAGTGGTAGTTCTGCTACTTCAGCATTAGCAAACTTAACCTTGTCGGCCCGTGTAACTTCGATAGCAATTACTGTAGGAACAATATTTGACGGAAGTCCTTCATTAACAATAGGCGATAGTAGTGATAATGATAGGCTTATGACAGCAAACGAAATAGATTTAGGAATAGCAGATACATACATTGCTATTCCTGCACATTTATATAATGCAGGCTCAACAGTAAATGCATATTATACAGCCGGCGGAGCTAGTGCAGGTTCGGCAACAATTTTATTAACGTATGTTTAAGGATATATAATGAAACAATTTGGGTTAACAGGCATTAATGCAAACGTTCAATTTGGAAAGGATAGTGGTAGAGTAAAATACGACACTGACCATTTTGAAGTACGAAATACTGCCGATAACTCTTTAATTGCTGTTCAGGCCGCTAGTCCAACAAATAGTAATGATCTAGCAACAAAACAATATGTTGATAATGCAATTCAAGGATTACATGTTAAAGATGCTGTTAAAGTTGCTACAGATACTGTTACTGCTAATGACATGGCAAACTTATCATATAACTCAGGCAGTGATATATGGACATTAACAGGCACAACATTAGACGGAATCACTGTAGGAAATAGTAGAGTATTAATAAAAGACGCAACAAATAAAAAAGGAAATGGAATATTTGTAAATTCCGGTGGTAGTCTTACTCGTGTATCTGATTCAACATTTGGCGGAGGTGATTTTGTTTTTGTTCAAGAAGGTACTATATGGGCAGATTCAGGATGGGTAGTTTCTTTTCCAAATGACGTAGCAACAATAGGTATACATGACATAGAATTTGTCCAATTTTCTAGTGTTTCGGGTGTTTATGCAACAGACGGATTAGGAAAAACAGGCAACCAAGTTTATGTAAAAACAGACGATGCAACTACACATATTACTGGCGATACAATAAGTGTTAAATCTACAGCAACACAACATCAAGTTCTTACTTCAACAGGAACTGCTACTGATAATGCAACATGGAGTACAGTAAATTTAGCATCAGCAAGTGCAGTAACAGGTATTCTTCCTAAAACAAATGGCGGATTTGGACAGGATCCAGACACGTTTGCCGCACAAGGTTTACTCTATCGCGACGGATCCGGATTAGCATCATTAGCAATGGGTACAGCAGATTATGTACTTAAAGTTAATAGTGGCGGAACTGCCATAGGATATGAACAAGTAAATTTAACAACATCAGTTACAGGTACATTACCTATAGCAAGTGGTGGAACAAACGCAACAACTGCAAGCAATGCAAGAACTAGTTTAGGATTAGTAATAGGAACAAATGTACAAGCATTTGATCAGCAGTTAGTTGATGTTGCAGGATTAACTCCAACTGATAGTAATTTTATTGTAGGCGATGGAACAAATTTTATTACTGAAGCCGATAATACAGCAAGAACTAGTTTAGGAATAGGAACAGGCGATAGTCCCACATTTACTGGATTAACAGTATCTGGCACAACAGCATCATTTAATGGGCTAACATATACAATGCCTTCGGTTGCTGGTGCAACAGGACAAATTTTAAGAAATAATGGTTCAGGCACAATAACATGGGATGATGAATCAGGTGCAGTTGGTGAAAACATTTTCTATGCAGAAGATTTTGCATATACTAGTGCTACAATACCCGTACTCCGTAAACGAGAATTATTATTTCATGCAGAAACAACAAATGCAACACAAACAGAATTATTTCAAAGTGGTGTTGCAGGCACCGGTAGCATTACAGTAGGTACTCGTACAACAATAATGTATGAAGCAAGAATTATTGCTAGAGAAAAAACAGGATCGGAATCAGTAGGATATATACTTAAAGGTATGGTTGAACGTGATACTCCAAATAATTTATTCAATTTTATAAATCCTACAGTAGAAGAAATCTTAGCAGAATCAGTAAATAATTGGGATGCAATAGCAAGTCTTAATAGCACTCAAAATACTTTAGAATTTAAAGTAACTGGCGAAGCAAATAAAAATATATTATGGTTAGCCCATATTACATTAAGCGAAGCGGATTATAGCTAAATATTGTTATGGAAGAATTTGAACATCACATCCGACTAAGTGTCGGCAACAAACTTCAATTAGAAGACGTAAAATTCTACTATGATGTTGTAAAAAATATGCCATTTACAGATATAGTAGAACCTGAAGAAGAGTCTGACACAATAATGGTGTACCATAAAAAAGACGACATGCATAATTATGATATTTCTTTAAGTAGAGATATTACCCCTGACGAAGGCGATCTAGTTGCAATTGAATTAGAAGAAAGTACAGAATTTGATTTTATGTTAGAAGCCACCCACGAAATAACTTCATAATATTAGAATATACATATTAATACATCTTGTCATTTTATAAAAACCGATAAATATTAACAATTATTCTTGAGGAATCTATATGTACGAATCTGAAAAAGCAAAAGATATGCGTGAAATGATGGATCGATTATCCGAAGATCCAAAGGATCCATTTACTAAAGAAATTTGGCCACCTAGTGGTGGAACATATGATATTAAATCATTACAAAGTATGGTCGCAAGACAATTAAAAGAATTGGCTGAAAGTATAGCAACAGTTGATATCGATCAGCCAGCAGATCCATTCTACATGCGGCGAGTGTATAAAATATTATATAATAAAGATAATCCTGTTTTTCAAAGTAAATTAGAAACATTAGTAGAAGCATATGATGATTTAGCCCGGCAAAACAGATATAAAAAACAATTTGGCGATATTACATGAGATTATTTGAACTTGCCCTTAACGAAAATATTAATTGGGTATTGCCAAATTTTGAAGAAGAATGGGGTGAAGTAGCAGAAGCATTTGATGCTACAGGCACTCGTTATCGTATCCATTTTCCAGACAAAGAAACATGGTTTGCAAAAGCAAAACAAGGTAATATGCAAGAAGCGAAGCCAGAATGGAATGTGGAAAACACAGATGCATTTGAAGGTACACCATGGGATGCTTTTGATAAAGATAAAGTAAAACGTGTTAGGCAAATGTTTAAAAGTGGTAAGCCAATACAATTACCTATTATTTTACACGACTCTCGAGGATATATTTTAATAGGCGGAAATACAAGACTGTCAATGGCAGTTGATGCAGGTGTACAACCAATGGCTTGGGTTATTGATTTAGCAAATGTTAAAGAAGCCGCAGGGGTAGGTATAATTACAAAGCAAAACATGACAGCTGATGTAGGAAAGAATCAAGATAAAATAGAACAAAATAAATTTTTTGCAAAAGAATTCTATCCATGGTGGTCAAAATGAGATTATATGAATTTGCTCCCCTTGCAGGACTTGCAAGAATTATTGGGCCAACTCTTTTACGAGGAGCAGGCGGTGCGGCATTACGAGGAATAGCAGGCATGGGTATGCGGGGAGCAGGTATGTTATCAAGTCTACTAAGTAGTGAACCTAAAGCTCAAGTAGCATATGATAATATGCAAAGCGCCGATACCGAAGAAGAACAAAAAAGATGGGCCGAAGAAATAGATAGACAATTTAAAGAATTTTATCAAAACCAACAAAATGAAGGCAAAAGTCCTCATCCAAAAGGTAGTAAAAAATATAAAGCACATATGAATGAACGCAAACTTACGAATAAAGAAGAAGGCAATGTAGAACATAATGTTAAAAAGTTAAAACCTCATAAGAAAAATTTTACTGATCAATATGGTAAAGATGGGGAATCAGTTATGTATGCAGTTGCAACAAGAGATGCTAAAAAAGGAAAAAGTTATTCATGAGACTGTCAGAAGTATTTTTTTTACAAGAAAGCATAGTAGATGATTTGCGTAATAGCCTTGTAAAAGGTCTTAAACCTGATCATGGCCCTGAATCACCAACCTATAATAATATTACAAAAGAATTTGATAAGATGGTAAGTTGGGCAAAAAGGTGGCTTAGAAAAGGCGAGGCCGAGGATAGTGCCGTTGACAATTCTAAGATGGTTTGGCTTATGACTTGGTGGGTATTAGATACTAAACTAGGTCTTATACAACAAGCACAAAAATTATCAAGTGTTTCACCTAGTGTTTATCCTGCAGATAGTCCTGAACGTACATCTTTAGAGCAATATAATCATGTATTCACAGATAAAGAAATTCAAAAAGTAAAAAATAAAGCAAAACAATTAGGTGTGGGAGGGCGACTAGCCGATTTTCCTGACGCTTACAGAGGTATTTTTCCTGACGATAGTGCATCTAGTTTTGCACAAGCACTCGTGCATTTTTTAGGAACACACGGTATTTCAGATAAAGTACGGGCAATGCCACTTAAACCCGCTATGCCTCCATTAGAAGCTATGGGTGAATGGAAAGAAATAGAAGATGAATGGCTTCAAGGTCTTAAAGATGAAAAACGATCTATTGAACATGGTGGATCTATATCCGGACCCGAAGGTGAAGGAACATGGAATGAGACGTTTGATGTGCTAATAAAATTTCCTGATGGATCGGCATGGTTTAATTTAAATAGAGCAGAATGTAAAGACGAAGGTGATTCAATGGGACATTGTGGTAATGTTGCCGGCCAAAAAGAAACTGATACAATTTACAGTTATAGAACACCACATCCGCATAAAGAAAATCATTGGGTACCACATTTAACTTTTATACATAATCAAGAAACAGGTATGCTTGGTGAAATGAAAGGCTATGGTAATAAAAAACCAACTAAAAAATATCATGATGTAATTAGAGCATTGATAACATCAGAATATGTTGATGGTATAGCCGGAGGAGGATATTTACCAGAAGAAAATTTTTCCGTATGGGACTTGCCAGATGCACAAGAACTAGTAAAGGTAACCCCAGCCCTAGGCGGTGACAATTTACTGAAATACGTTCAAGAAATTGGGATAGATGAAAATTTAGAAAAGTTTATTCATACATTTATGGGCGACGGTGCATACTTTAAATTAATAAATGCAGATTTTGAAGCATTAAAGAAAGATTATCGATTAGATTTAATAGAAGCACAAATTACAGAAGAATATCCAAACTTTGAAAAACTTATAGAAGCTGAATTCCATGATTCACCATATTGGCAACTTTTAAAAGGTACCGGCGAGTGGAATATACAAGAACTAGGCATAGCTAAAACAGAAGAGGAAGGTTGTTGCATACCACATGAAGAAATATTAGACTTTCAACTCCCGCCAGTAATAAGACATATAATAATTGAGGAGTTAGCCAAAGTAAGTGGAGAAGAACCAGCAACAGTAGAAGATGATTTATGGGAATTTTTACAAAATCACGGTGGAGATTTTTCGGATGGTATAATGCAAGCACTTCAAGATGGTATCCTTGACGGTTGGGTAGCAGGAATTAAATCAACAATACTTTATAATGCAGTTGAATATATTGAGGGCTCATACAATGGTTATTTTGGTCATGGAGCAAAAGAAGTTGAATTAGCAATACATGCAAAACGCCCAAGCAGATGGGATTTAGAAGACAACCCAACGTTTATATCAGCTAGATTAGTAGAAATATTAGATGTCTTAACTGCAATTAATCAAGATGAAGGAGGAGAAGGCCATGGATGGCAATATCATTGGTGGAATGATTATGCAGTTGAACATGATGAAGGTGACGCATTTACAATGGAAGAAATTTCAGAGAATACTGAATGGAGTACCTTTGATGCAGTAAAAGGATTTGTTAGTTCGTTAAAAGAAATTAACCCTAGATTACATAGTGGCGAAGATTTTGTTAGTATGCATGAAAGAATGAAAGAAGATTTTAGTGAATCGGTAAATGAAGATTGTGGTTCAGAGGGTAAAAAGAAAGTAAAAAGATTGGCACATACATTAACAAACATTGCGCCAGATAGTAAAGTAATGCATAAAAAATTACACATGTTATGTGCTAAACTAGGATTATCACACGAGCAATGTCATGCATTAGCACATAAGGAAGGCTATACTTGACCTAACAGTCATTAGTCTTGGAAAGATTAAATGAAAATAAATGAAGTAATAACAGAAAAAGAACGTGTAGATGAAGTACTTCCAGCAGTTATCGGCGGAGCAGTTAGAATGGCGCCATATGTGTGGAAGGGGATAAAGCATGTATTACCTTATTTGAAAAAAGTAAAAGGCATAGGAACTAAAGCACATATGGCAGGCGAAATTGGAAAAAAAATAGTTAAAAAATCTCCACCTACCTCAGGCGACGGATCTGAATTAGCAAAGGCACCTGTTGGTTATGGAACAGGTCAAGTTGATCCGGCTCTTGCTAGTGCCGCTAAAAAGAGACATCCAATAGCATCACCAAAACTACCAGTAGCATCACCAAGACCGGCACCACAAGGTAAGATGAGTCCAGAGGCTAACGCCGCAATAGCACAAGTACAACAAGCACGTTTACAGAAGAAGAGGCAAAGACCGTAATGAAACTATATGAGTTATCTGAAGGTAAAGGTATCCTTAATAGAGGAACACAACCACATCGAGTTAAAACAAAGTATCATAGACCTTCACAGGAAATAGTAGATTATGATGAAGAACCATCTACTCCATTGCAAATTGCCATTAAAAAAGCAAAAGATATCCGGTATCATAAGTATACGCCCGAAGAAGAAGAAGCATTAATAAAAGCAGGTATTGCAACACATACAAAAAAAGAAGCAAAAAAATTAGCCCGAAAAGGCGAATATCCAGTAGAAACGTTTCATGCTAAACCTAACATGAATGTTAAAATTTTCTATTGGCCAAATAAAGAAATTGGTAAACCTTACACTTTATATCACTAGGCAATAATATAATGGAAATAAATGATGAGCTACTAAAAAAACTTAGTAGTATAAGTCAAAAAGAACCACAAAAATCATTAAGGAAAGTTATTTTAAAGTTTGATGACATATCAGGCGGAAAATATGAAGGTGAAGTAAATGAAAAAGGACAATGGCATGGATATGGTATATATACCGATAAAGTAGGGGTAGGAAGGCGAGAAGAAGGACTCTGGAAAAATGGATTAAGACATGGGCATAGTATAATAACTTATCATGATGGAGAGAAGTATGTAGGGGAGTTCAAGGATGGAGAAAAGAATGGTCAAGGAACAATGACTTTCCCTAATGGAGAGAAGTATGTAGGGGAGTTCAAGGATGGAATAATGAGTGGTCAAGGAACATCCACTTACACTGATGGAAATAAGTATGTTGGAGAATGGAAGGATGGGAAACAAAATGGTCAAGGAACATTAACTTCTTTTGAAGGAGACAAGTATGTAGGGATATTCAAAGATGATAAACCAAATGGTCAAGGAACTTTTACCTGGTCCAATGGTGACAAGTATGAAGGGGAATTCAAGGATGGGAAAAAGAATGGTCAAGGAACATGGTCTTCAAATGAAGGAGTTAAGTATTCTGGGGAATGGAAGGATGGGAAGATATATGGTCAAGGAACGGAAACTTCACCTGATGGAATTAAGTATGAAGGAGAATGGGTAAATGGGAAAAGGAATGGTCAAGGAACACTCACTTCACCAGACGGACACAAGTATGAAGGGGAATTCATGGATGGGCAATTTTTAAAATGAGAGAAAGAGAAATAATTACCGAAGCAATAGCCAGTGAGATTACTGTTGGTTTCGAATTGGAGATTGTAGTGCCAGGAGCAAGAACATTTAGTTCACAAATTGATGATTTAGAACCAGGTACCCTAGAACAACTTGCTCCTCAAATTGAACGCATTGTTGCCAAATATGGATTAGGACGAATGGACGAGCAAAGTGTTACACCAAATGATGATGATTTAGATACACATTTTGGAGCTGAATTTGATATAGGTTTAATAAAAAACGAAGACGGACATACTCAAACACGATTAACAGCAACACCTCCGAACTTTACAAAGGTAGCAAGAATAGTAAAAGAATTTTTAGATAACGGTGCATATACAAATGAAACATGTGGATTTCATGCACATTTTGGATTAGGGAAATTAGAAAAAACTAGTGGCATGGATACAACTTGGTTTACAGCATATTTTATAGAAAGTGGGTTATTCAAAAATTACCAAACATATAAAGGTATTCCACAATACGAAGAAGGCGAATATGCTAGTATAAATGAATTAGAAGGGTCTGTTGACGGATTTCGTGCAAGCCTAGATAATCTTACAGCGAAAGAAAACAAGTTAGCATTTGCTCATCAACAGACAGTTGATAAATTACACATGGGAATATTTGACAAATATAATGTACTTAATCCGCACCATCAAGGAACATTAGAGTGGCGAGGATTACGTGGTGTATTTGATAACATGTCCGGACAAGCAAACAATTATAACGAAATAGTAGACTATTTAAAATTTGTTTATAAATTTGCTAGAGAAGTTGGTAGATCACAAAATATGTTATTAGATTATGAAATTGGCGGAATAACATTACGAGAATTAAAACGATTTTATTTTGAACGTAAACAAAGTGATTCAGGCGAAGCAAGTAATGTAGTTAAAATATTTAATAGTAATTTTAAAACTGTTATTCCTAAAGAAAAACTACAACAAGCACGAACATTTTTTCATCAACATATGCAATACAGAGATACTGGGTTAGATACAAAACGATTTAGTGATAATACATTTTTAAAACAAGTGGATGACAGTATGAAATCGATAGCAACTGGATTTGCACCATTTATATCTAATCCACGAGTATGGAATACTCCCGAATCTAAAATAGAACCAAGAATATTACATCAACAACCTATTTTTTCGGTTGATGCTTATAACTTAGGATTTGATGGAGAAGCATTTGCTTTAGAACCTAGATTATGGAATCAATTAGTTAAAGTACATAATTCAGGATTTATAAATTGTACATTTGAAGAATGTCAATTTATTTTTAAAACACCCAGTCAATACAAATTTCATCCAGAAGAGTTGTTTGTTGATTGTATATATACAAGGTGTGTAGCAGTATTTAAAACACAAGACGAAGCAGATACTGCTACAACAATATGGAGCGTTCCTCCAGCACATTCCAAACTGAGCGGGAGTGGCTGGTTAAGTAACGAAAATGAAATTTACCCTATGATATTACAAAAATAAAAGGAAATAAAAATGCCAGTACAAAAAATGCAAGCAATTGCAGAACATTCTTTATTCAAGGCGGCTTTACCACTTGTTACGGTAGCATTAGTGGGAAGTATATCATGGATATTCGTAACTGTCATGGAGTTAGACAAAGTACAACATAGAATAGAAGATTCAGAAATACCACAAATCAATAAAGATATTGCAGATGGATATAACAAATTAGATGAATTAGAAAAACAAATAACAGATATGAGAATTAGATTTGCCGAACTGTTATCTCCTGGTCATCCGTATAACAGGGTAGATCCGTATAACAATAACAGGTCAAAATAAGCTGGCCATTAGAAAGGAAATTACGAAATGGGAACCTATAAGGAAACCGAATGTTCATTTATTTACAGAGTAGAAGCAGTGACAAAAGTAATAGATGGAGACACATTAGATTGTGTATTTGATTTAGGATTTGATGTTATGGTTAAACATCGTGTAAGAATGTTAGGCATAGACACACCAGAATCTAGAACAAGAAATTTAAATGAAAAAGTATACGGTCTGCTTAGTAAGAAACATCTTAAGTCATGGGTACATTGGGCAATTATGTCTGATAGAGATGATATTGATATTCAAATTAGATGCCCTGAAGCAGACAGCCGAGGCAAGTTTGGAAGAATATTAGGCGAAGTTTGGGTAAACTGCAACTCAGAAGGTGAGTACGGAGGTTGGACCAATGTAAACCGATGGCTATGTGAAAATGGTTTTGCAGTCGGATACACCGGCGGAAGTAAAAACGAACTTACAGAAGAACACTGGAAAAACAGACAATATTTAGCAGAACACAACAAGCAAGATTTATTACCAATGGAGGAGTAACATGAAAATACAAGATTTATATGAAAACAACAATATTTATGAACAAGATTTGGGTTGGTTTCTTAATTTAGCAAAAAACATAGGCGGAGCCAATGTTGGTGTAAACCTTAATAAAAAGGGTGGTGGATTATCAATTGGTAAAGGACCAGTAAGTGTAGGTCTGGGTAATCTTTGGAAATGGAACAAAGATAAAAAATCAGATAATGCCACAAAAACGAGTAAATATAATAAGAAGAAGACACGAGTTAAACAATGAGACTAGGCGAATTATTTGAAGAATTAGACAATGCAAATGAAATGGATTTATCTACTATTAAAGGTAAGATAATATCCACTGTCCAAAGTCTTGATAATTCAAAGCAAAGTGCTAGTATATTAGCAAGAGTACATAATACTTTACGCCATAGTTCAATCATTCAAGATATTCAAGCAAACTTGGGCGGAGGAATGTCTGAGAAGTTTATCGGAGAAATATCACAAATAATTTTTAATGGACTTGCAGGATTTAACGAAGAAAATATAAATAATTTCTTAAATGATTTAGAAGATGATAAAGTAATAAACACAAAAGCATTGTTATCGCCTCAAGTACAACTCAGTTCTGTTTTTAGTAGCGCCGCAGGTTATAAAGTATTTAAAGCACTGATAAAATTTGGTATAGACATTAACCGTAAAGGGCCTGGAGAATTTGGTCTTGCAACACTTAGTAACAGAATTGCTTTTCCTAAATCAGGCGGCGGCGATTTAATTATCGACGGATCATTGGTTGAGATAAAATCAGCATTGAGTGCTGATGCAGGACGTGGGGGCGGACGACTAGGACACCAGCCACCAGTAACTGTTGAAGCACAACGACAAGTGTTTGATGCGTTCAATCAAAAATATAATAATATAATGGAAATTTCTACAAAAAGTATATCTGCAGGCAAGTATATAGATTTATTAAATAGTCGATTACCTGTAGGACAAAAAACTACTATAGGTAATAAAGAATATAATAATAATTCGTTAAGATATGAACTTAGTTTACCATTAATAAGCAATATAATTGGATCATCTGATGGTAAACGCATAGCAACTATGATTAGCAAATCTAATGACAGAGAAACAACCCTTAACGAATATTACGTTACCCAATTTAAACAATATAAAGCAGGAAGTAATTGGGATAGAATGTTATTCTTTGATTTAACCGCAGATATAGCAATAAGCGTGAGTAATGAAAACGAATTTAGATCTGCGTTCGAACATATTAAAGTTTTACCGCCTAGCATTGTACCTACCCAACCTAACGAAGTGTTTGCTCAATTGTCGTTACGGTAATAAATATAGTAATAGGGATTTCAAATGAAACTTAAAGATTTACAAGAAACCGCTTCAGCAGGAGCAACAGGTGCTGGCAATATTGCTACATCTACAGCAGTACCGAATGAAAAAGTAGTTAGTGCGGATGCTAATGATGTTGGCATGTTTCCTATTGTACGCAGAAATCCTAAGAAAAAAATTAAAAAAAATGTATCAGAATCACAAATACTTAACGAATTCTCAATAGGCGAAATTATTGCGGCTATGAGAAAAAAAGGAATACCTGTTGATAGGGCTGCCATTGCAAGGTTAATGCGATTACGAAATTTAGGTAATATATCTAGAGGTGTACTTAAACAAGCCGGTCTTGGTGATCTAATTGGTGGCGAACAAACAGAAGCAAGTGAAATGCCAGTATATAGTGGCGAAGTATTTATGGTAATTAATAATGAAGATGCATTAAATCTTATTTTACAAAAAGTCGGTGACAAGATACAACGACATGAAAATAATATAATAGTTGTTGATCAAGACAGGGCCGATAAAATTGAAAAATTTTTACATATTAAAGGATATGATAAAGGCGAGGACTATATGGTCATGCAAAAAGAACAAAATATAAATGAAGGTGTATTAGATTCAGTTGACGATGAAGGTGTTTTAGTTAAGGCACAATTATATTCGTTAGCAAAACGGGCTATTGAATTACACCAAATGATAGCCGATACAGAAGAAATAGAAGGCTGGGTGCAATCACATATTGCAATAGCAAATGATAATGTTAATTCTGTATATCAATATATGGATTACGAATCACAGACTCTTGAAGAGCCTGCTCCTGAGCCTGAGGCCGTTGATGTTGTTGACGAATTACCTCCGGTTGAAATGGAAAGCATTGATCCTTCTATTGCAAAACGTTGGGATAAAATTGTTGTTAACGCAACAAAAGAACTTGAGTCTGCATAATGAAAATAGAAGAATTAGATAATTCTAAAAAAAAGAGTAAATTATTAGAAACGGTCAGAGGAACAACTCGTCCGGCAGCCTTCTTTAAACCAAAAATACGAATTCCTGATGAACCACGTATCCAAAAACCTAAAATAACGGATATAGAAACTAACTGGGACTTTAAACCTGTACCTATTGCACCACCACCACTTGTGCCAGGTACAGGACCACCACCACCACTGGCTCCTGCAATTGTTCCTTCGCTTGCACATAAACCATTAAAATACCCGAAATTTGCTTTAGCCCCCGATACGGTTCCTGTAACTATTCCTTATCCAGGCAAGATCCCTATGTTTAACCCTGACATATCAGGAATAAAATTACCTGAACCTGACATATCAGGAATAAAATTACCTGAACCTAAAATGCCTGAACCTGAAATGCCTGAAAGACCAGACCCGGCCGGTTCTAAATGGGGTGCTAAAGGACAAGGAATTGGTACTGGTCCGGCCTTTCCTCCTATTCCTCCGCCGTGGAAGGACCGAGAACCTCATGCTTACCCTGTTCCGTTTGCTAAAGATCCAGTATTTACGAAACCAGAACTTGAACTAGAATTGCCCGACCTTGACCCGTCGCCAATAAAAGAACCAAAACGTGAAATTAAAAATTATACAGATTTATCTGATAAGGCAAAAAAAGTATTCTGGAAAGTACTTAAAGGAGTCGAAGATCCTACAACAGAAATGTTGAAAATTCATCCCAACGAATGGAAAGAAATAATTCCAATTCAACCCAAAACAGAACTAGATAAACAGGCTATAGGACAATTTTTTAATCCAGGGGTAGTACCTACATGGCGTAGAGATTTAAAAAAGGATGATTTAGCACCTAGAAATCCAGAAAAAGGGGTTGACGCAAGAGATTTTTGGGAAGGCCTCGGTTACTCTAGTTTAGCTCAATTTGAAAAAGCACAAAAAGATGGAGGCGGAGGAAAAATAGGTTATGCAAAAGGTAAAACAACAGGAAAACAAGTACCTGTAGTATATCCTAAGCAAGCATATATTTCAAAACAAGCATTTGACACAGGATTAAAAATAGGTCCAAAAGGAAATATTGTTACTCGTGGTGGTGAAGTAACTGGGTCTGGAAGACGAAAAAAAGGCGACGAAACAACAGATACGTTACCAAAAGATTTAAGTAGGCTCACATTTGCTCCAGGTGTACTTTCAACACCAAAACCAGGCAAAGTTGCAGGTGGCACGGATATTACTCCTTACGTTCAACCAGAACTTAGTGGACCTGTTAAACAGGCCATGCATAACCAACTTATAGATATTGCCCGAGGTGATCATACAACCAAAGAACAACGAGCGGTAATTAAAGACATAAACAGTAATTATGACTTATTATCTAAAAAAGATCAACAAGCGGTTACTACATATATGAAATGGGTAACAGATAAGTATGTTGATCCAAAAGATCCTGATATGTATCACTTTGGTTCAGGATCTTCTGCTGTACATCTTACTGGTGAAGATGTAGCAAAGTATCTTGCTGTAGGCACCGGAGTTACGCTAGGCTCTTTAGCTCTTCTATTACCAGCAGGAACAGTAGCTAGTGCAGGTTCAGCAATAGCCGGAACAGTATCTGCGGCTAGACTAACTATCCCTGTATTAATAAAACTCATGAATATGGTAAAAAATTCAGGTATAATAAGATTTGCTACTCCATAAAATAAATATTCTATAAATCCGAAAGGAAAATATGAAAATTACACGAAATTTTAGTTTGCAAGAACTAACAAAAAGTACAACGGCTATACGCAAAGGTATAGATAATTTACCAAGCACAGAACATCTAGTTAATCTTACAAATTTATGCTGTCACATACTTCAACCAGTACGAAGTTATTTTGGACGGGTTGTTACAATAAATAGTGGCTATCGCAGTCCGAATCTCAATAAAGCCGTTGGTGGATCAAGTAAAAGTCAACATTGTAATGGTGAAGCGGCTGATTTTGAAATTATGGGATTACCTAATTTAGAATTAGCAACATGGATTAGAGATCATTTACAATTTGATCAACTCATCTTGGAATTCTTTAATCCCTTAGAAGGCCCTAATAGTGGTTGGATTCATTGTTCATACAGAAAAGACGGAACAAATAGAAAAAAAACAATGACTGCTTTAATTAAAAATGGAAAAACTTCTTATTTAAATGGTTTCGTTACAAAATAATAATTGATTTAATTGTTTATATATGTTATAATATATTATGAATAAATCTAATCTCTTGAAAGGAACCAAATGGCAAAAATACTATCATCAACCGATGTAGCAAAACTAAAACAAATAGTTAACGAAGGAATCCAAGTAACCCAAGAAATGACTGATCTTAGAGAAGGACTCAAAGATACAGTATCAGCAGTAGCCGAAGAACTTAACATGAAACCGGCTACACTCAATAGAGCAATCAAAATCGCCGCTAAAGGACAACTTACACAAAGCAAAAAAGACTTTGAAGAAGTTGCAGAAGTTTTAACAGCAGTCGGGCGAACTGCATGAGTTATGTAGACGCATTCTTTGAACGTGATAAAGATGTTATACATGTTGTTGAACGAGTAAACGAAAAACGAATCTTCAGAACATATCCTACAAAGTATGCCTTCTTTTATCCCGATGCAAAAGGAAAGTATCGTTCTATTTACGGCAAACCTTTAAACCGTGTTAGCACAACTAGCGGAAAAGCATTTCAAAAAGAAAGAAAACTCTATAGCCATAAGCAGTTATACGAGTCTGATGTAAATCCTATTTTTCGATGTTTAGAAGAATATTATTTAGGTAAAGAAGCACCAACCCTTAACAAATGCTTCTTTGATATTGAAGTGGATTTTAGTTCTAGTAAAGGATATGCAGATCCGTCTAATCCGTTTTCAATGATAAATTCTATTACATTATGGTGTAGTTGGCTTAATGATCTTATTACTTTAACTATTCGCCCAAAAACAGTTTCACGCCAAGATGCAGAAGCAATATGTAATAAGTTTAGCAACACCATGTTGTTTAATACAGAAGAAGATTTATTAAACAATTTTTTAGTAATTATACAAGACGCCGATATACTTAGTGGGTGGAATAGTGAGGGCTATGATATACCATATACCGTAAACAGAGTTGCTAGAATATTAGGCAAACAACGAATGCGTGACTTTTGTTTGTGGAATCAATATCCTCGCAAAAGAGAATATGAAAAATTTGGTAGAGAACAAGAAACATTTGATTTACTAGGACGAGTACATTTAGATTATATGGAACTATATCGTAGATATACATATCACGAAATACATTCATATAGATTAGATGCTGTTGGGGAATTTGAAATAGGCGAAAACAAAGTTCCATACGAAGGTACATTGGATCAATTGTATAACAATGACTATGAAAAGTTTATTGCATACAACAGGCAAGATACAATGATGCTTAAAAAGATGGATGATAAACTACAGTTTATAGATCTTGCCAATGTACTTGCTCATGCTAATACTGTATTACTGCAAACAACAATGGGGGCTGTAGCAGTAAGTGATCAAGCAATTATAAATGAAGCACATAGTCAAGGACTTCAAGTACCAGATAAAAAGAAAAATTTTGACGCAGAGTTTGATACTGCAGCAGGTGCTTATGTAGCACAACCAAAGGTAGGAATGCATGATTGGGTATGCTCTATGGATTTAAATTCGTTGTATCCTAGTGTAATTCGTGCATTGAATATGGGTCCAGAAACAATCATTGGACAACTGCGATTAGATCGAACATACGATATGATTCGCAAAAAAATGAATAATAAAGCAAGTTTTGCAGAAGCATGGGAAGGTATATTTAATACATTAGAATATGACTTAGTACAAGAGCGAGATGTAGCAGAAAAGATCACTGTAGACTGGGAAAATGGAGAAACAGATCAATACACAGGTGCAGAAATTTATGACACAGTATTTTTACAAAATAATCCATGGGCAATATCAGCAAATGGAACTATATTTAGATGTGATACCAAAGGTGTTGTTCCAAACTTGTTAGAACGTTGGTATGCAGAACGCAAAGAAATGCAAAAGAATTTGCAGAATGCAATAGACACCGGTGACAAAGAAAAAATAGAATTTTGGGATAAAAGACAACTTGTTAAAAAAATTAACTTAAATAGTTTATATGGTGCTATTTTAAATCAGGGATCAAGGTTCTTTGACTTACGAATGGGTCAAAGTGTAACATTAACTGGTAGGTCAATTGCAAGGCATATGGCCGCAGAAGTTAACAAAGTACTTACAGGAGAGTACGATCATGTTGGATCCTCTATCATTTATGGCGACACTGACAGTGTGTATTATTCTGCTATACCTTCTCTCAAGGAAGATATAGATAATGGTAATGTTGAATGGGATAAAGAAAAGGCAATTAAATTATATGATGTTATAAGTGAGGAAGTAAATTCCACATTTCCAAAGTATATGAATAAAGCATTTGGTATTTCAATAGAAGCAGGACAAATTATAAAAGCCGCTAGAGAAATTGTTGCTACAAGCGGATTATTCATTAAAAAGAAAAGATATGGTATCTTAGTATACGATGAAGAAGGTAATCGCAAAGATGTTAACGGAGAACCTGGCAAACTTAAAGCCATGGGCTTGGATCTAAAACGTAGCGATACGCCTGAGTTTATGCAAAAATTCTTAGAAGAAATCTTATTTGATGTGTTAAATCGTAAAGGACAAACAGAAATTTTTTCAAAGATAAAAGACTTCAGAGAAGAATTCAAAGAACGACCGGGTTGGGAAAAAGGTACTCCGAAGCGTGTCAATAATCTAACCAAGTACACTAAGTTATATGACAGAACAGGCAAGTGTGGAGTTGGACACGTTATGGCGGCTATTAATTGGAATAGGCTACGAAAAGCATATTCTGATAATTATTCATTAGAAGTAACAGATGGCATGAAAACCATAGTATGTAAACTGAAAAGTAATCCCATGGGAATGACATCTATAGCATATCCAATAGATGAACTACACTTACCTAATTGGTATAAAGATCTTCCATTTGATCATAGTGAAATGGAAAAAACAATTATTAACAAAAAAATAAGTAATCTTATTGGTGTGTTAAATTGGGATCTTAAAGATACTGAAAATACCAATACATTTAATTCATTATTTGAAGTATCATAATAAATATTTGTTGAATGAATTAGGACAATGAACTTGAAAAAAGAAGATAGAGAACTTTACGATTCATGGAAATATAAAAAGGGGAACTTCATGGAATTTAATAATCCAGTTTTTCAAACCATTTTAGGTTTAATAATTTTTTACATAGGACTCAAAATGTTTTCAGGTGGCATGAAAACTATGGGCCACATAGAACAACTTGAATGGTTTTTAGGAAATCCTTATTGGATGTTTCTTGGATCAATAGGTTTTACTATTCTTTGGCAATCATCATCTCTTACTACAACCGCTGTTATAGGACTTGTTGCATCTGGTGCATTGCCATTACCATCTGCAATTGCCGCTATATTAGGTGCAAATATTGGCACAACTGGCACTATATGGATTGCAGGAATATTAGTAAGCGACGGAATGCCTACGGGCATTACACGACAGGTAGCTCTTATACATACAGGGGTGAATACAATTATGGCGGTTGCTTTACTTCCATTTATACAACCTATGGCACGATTTATATCAAAATTTTAACTTGACATTAGCCGCTCGGCATGTTATAATATATTAATTAATTTATCTAAAGGAGATTTATGAAGGATATTCTTTTGGACCTAGTTGACCATACTGCTGGTCTTGGGTTCATTGAAAATGTAAAAGTAACAGGAACAACTGAAGAAACTGTATTTGAAGCAATGGATCCGGATAGGACTGTTATTTTAAATGCAAAATCACATAATCCTGTGCCGGAATTCATTGGTGAATTTGGTATGGGCAATTTAGGCTTTTTAAACGGTATTGTAAACTTAGACAGTTACAAAGTAGACGAAGCAACAATTAATGTAAACAATCGCGAACGAAATGCTGAACAAGTATTAGAGTCATTAACATTTGAAGATCAATATGGTAATACTGATCAGTATAGATTTATGAGTAAAGAAATTGTAGATCAACAACTTAAAACTGTTAAATTTAGAGGAGTTAATTGGAATGTTTCGTTTGAACCATCAAAGCAAAGTGTTCAAGAACTTGCACAAATTGCAAACATTTATGTAAACATTGAACCAACTTTTTCTGTACGTACTGAAAATGGAAATGTTGTTATTGGTGTTGGAACCGATGATGGTAGCGGACATGTAGGTAAACGTATTTTTGCAAGAAACGTAGTAGGCGAATTAAAGCAACATTGGAGTTGGCCATTGCATCAAGTATTAGGTATTCTTAAACTTGGTATGAGTGGTGCTTGTGTTATGAATATTTCAGATCAAGGTGCATTGCAAATTGCTATTGACAGCGGACTTGCAACATATGATTATATATTACCGGCGATGAGTAAATGAGATTAATTGCATTTGGTTGCAGTTTTACATGGGGCGAAGGATTATCTGATGTGTGGAATAAAGAAACAGGAAAACATATTAGAAACAAACATAGCAAATTAGCATGGCCGCAATTATTGGCAGATAAATTAAACGTTAAATGTATTAATAACGGAATTCCGGGAGCTAGTAACAAAGAAATATGGTGGAAAATTATTAATTTTAATTTTATAGAAAATGATATCGTTGTTATTTTTTGGACTATAAAAGATAGAATAACTATTTTTAAAACCCCAAAAGAATATATTAGAATTAGACCATGGAATTCTCCTAGAACATTTGACAAAAGTCCGTTATTTTATAAACATTTTTATGAAGAATTTGATGCAACAATTGATGCATATTTTAGAAAAGATCATGTAGAAAAAATATTGAATTTAAAATCTATATTAAATTTTCATGAAACAATACCAAATATAGTAGGTGAACATAATTTAGATTTTGCATTAGATAATGCCCATCCTGGACCTAAATCCCATGAAGCATTTGCGACAAAACTTTATAATGAAATAAAAAATGAAAAATATTGATAAAAAAATAGACAGATTAGTAGAGCATGTTACTAAACTAAATCCTGAGATGGGGGGCATGCCGATGTGTCCTTTTGCCCGGATAGGCTTAGATAAGGGCGAGGTTGAGTTTATAAAGGAAGGTAAAAATACACTTGTTTTTGCTTTAAAATATATTAAAGATATGCCCAAAGGTAAGACACTTGTGGTATGTGCTACCGACGCTAAAGATTTTACACAAAAGCAATTAGAAGATTTTTGCGAAGAATGGCAAGACTTTGCAATTGAACGGGACCTATATTTGTATCCGTGGCACCCAGATGATACTGATGGTCAGATTGCTGGATTACCACACGGCAATCCTGACTTAGCAATGATCCTTGTACAAACGTTCAGTGATCTTAACCAAAAAGCCGCATGGTTACATAATAAAACAAACTACTATTCATATTGGAAGAAAGACTATTATGATAAAATTGTTGGAGAAAGATTAAAACATGACAAAGACCTTACAAAACCTAACAGAATCTAATAACGATTATGCGGTATTTTTACCAAGCATAAGTGGCTTTTATAATACATTTATATCAAAGCAACAACATGAAGAATATGTGCCAAAAGATCGTATTCCTGCAGAGTTTGAAAATGGTATAGAAGGCTGTAATTTTTTAAATAAAGACCAAGCATATTTTAATTATAAATGGTCTTTGTATTCTGCAGGACATGCTCAACTTGATATTGCAAAAAGCGATATTGAAGAAAGCATGGTGCAGAAGCGTGATAAATCAAAAACTTGGTGTCTTGCTGATAGTGGTGGATTCCAAATAGGTAAAGGTGTTATTAAATTTGATTGGGAGAATTTTTATGAAGAACCTAGTGATCGTAATTATGTTGGTAATGCTGATGCCGTTCGTGGTAAGATTCTCAATTGGCTCGAGCATACCGCTGACTATGCCCTCGTATTGGACGTACCGTCATGGACTGCCGATCCTGTTAATAGTGGACGGACAAAAATGTCTAGTCATGCCGAAACACTCAAAGCCACATTGTATAATAATGCTTGGTTCGCCGCAAACAGACAAGGAAAAGTAAAGTTTTTAAATGCATTACATGGCATGGATTGGGAATCCTCGACAGAATGGTATGACGAAGTAAAGTACTTCCCGTTTGAAGGATGGGCATTAGGCTCAAACAATATGCGTAACATTTATCTTGCTATGCGTAGGTTAATTGTATTACGTGATGATAAGTTATTAGAAAAAGGTAAACATGATGTAGTACATTTCTTAGGCACTTCGCGATTAGATTGGGCGTGTATGCTTACCACAATACAACGATGTTTACGTGAGTATGTAAATGAAGATATGTTGGTTACATTTGATTGTGCTAGTCCATTTATAGCAACTGCACATGGCCAAATGTACACACAACATGTACATAGGAATAATCGTTTTAGTTACATAATGGATAAAGCAGTAGATAATAAAATATTATCGGGTAGCACTATTCCATGTCCGTGGACAAGTCCAATTGCAGAACGTATGACAATGGGCGATATTTGTTATTATAAACCAGGTGATGTGAATAAATTAGGTAAGGAACCAACAACAAGTTGGGATAGTTTTAGTTACTTTTTAATGATGGCGCATAATTTATATCAGCATATCGAATCTGTACAACGTGCAAATGTACTTGCAGATACTGCGAGTAACATGTATAAACCAAAAATAACAGAATGGCGTAAAGTAAAAGCAACAAGTAACGAAGACGAATTTAGTCCGTGGGTGCCACGCAATTTAATTTACTTTAACGAAGTATGTAAAGATATATTTAAAGCAGAAAATCCGATGACATTAATTGAACAAGCAGAAGGATTATTTGCAGATATTAGTGATAAACGAACTCGTAGATCGTCTTCGGCAGTATTTAATTCACTATTCGAAACAGAAGATATGGGTGACGATAACGATGCAGATATGTTTGATCAATCTGATGAGAAAGCATTAACCGAGCTTGAGCATGATTTATAATAAATATTTACATGCAAATAGATCAAGTAATACAAGAAAAATTAGTTAAGATACCGGAAAAAATATTCAAAACTTTTTCTAATCATCTCGAACAAGAAATACTAAATTATTTGTACAATTATAAAATTTCTAAATGGGATTATGAGCCAGAACATGATCGTATTAAAAATATTGTTGCTAAAATTGCAAAACGAAAAGGCGTTACAATAGATCAAAAATGGACTAAATCAAAAAATAATATTATTGAAGCCGAATTTGGAGCAGAAGAATTTCCTAATAGATATACTCCAAAAACAGAAAAAGAAAGCGGCATTGCAAGGTTACAAATAGTATATAATCCGTCTGCTGATAAAGATGCCGACGGAACCCATCAAAGGGGTGTGCGTAATAATAAATGGCTCCATATTATAAGGGTTGTTATTGGAAATATTACTGAAGATTTATTAATACAAAATCAACCCAAAGAACAATTTAGAGAAATTTTTTACATAATAGAACGAGCAAAATCTATATTAAAACATGAGCTTATGCATTTAACACAAGAACATGTGTTAGATAAAACAACATCAAGAAAATTTAATCAAAAAACAGGCGATTGGGATGAAGACGAATTTGCATTTACAGGACAAGCTAAAAAATTGCCAGGATATGATGATGGTTCAGATAGTAGCACACACAATTTAAGTCCGGTTGAGTTTGATCCTATGATAGATTCTGAAGCATCACAATTTAGATATTCAGATTATGATCGTACAAAACCGTTGCCACAACAAATTAAAGATTACGTTTTACATAGTGAATTTTTTGGCCATCTAAGGAACTATGATACAAATCGTTTCAATCGAGCAGTTAAAAAATTCGCTCAAAGAGTCAATGAAATAACTTGACATAAATATGCAAATATGCTAAAATAAACTAAGGAGAAACCTATTGGGGTCGTTATATTTAAATCTCTATCTGTTGATCATAGGCATGAAATCGTAGGATACGATAGTATTAGCAAAGAAGTAAACCTTAAAGATTATGGAAAAAATGTATATTTGGGTAATAATCTCAATGACGAGGAAATTGTTTCGTGCATAAAGACCTACAGGATAAAACAGGAAGAAGAAAAAAGAAAGTCAAGCCTTTACAAGAAGTTGAAGAAGAAATTTCTGAAACTAGTGGCTTAGAAGGAATAGCCGAATCACGTAATAGTGGTGGCATACCTGGTCTTCTGAACATATTAACAAAAATTGAAAATGAAAAGATCGTACGAAAGTGGAGAGTCCACAAACGTTGAATTTTTTGTTGGAACAGAAGTAGAAAATACTCTCGGAAAAAACCAACGCACCTTATTTGTTGTTGGTCCGCAATTTTCAGCAGAAATACTTAAACATGCTTCACAGGAAAAAGTAACACACATCTACTTAGGTGCTAATCATTCATATAACAGAAGTAACGGATGGTATATTTTACATGATGTTGTAGATGATTTACTTAAAGCAGAATATGCAGTATCTTTAAACTATAAATATAATGAACATAGTGCTATTAAACATGAACTAAAAGATCTATATTTTCATAAAAACTTTATTCCTCAAATAAGTTTACAATTTCTTGATGTAAAAAACGAAAGCACAAACCTAAATATAAAAATAGATGATAAAACCTTTAATGCAACAAACGATGGTGTTTGGTGTATACCTTTTGAACAGTTAGTACAAGATATGTATCTAACTGAATGGGATAATTATTCCAAAGACAAAATACTCCAATAAAGGAAATATGGCAACAAAAAAAGTTAAATTAGTAGAAGAAGAAAGTGTTGAAGATGATATGTCTGCGGCAGAAAGAAAGATGATAAAAACAGTTGAAGCAATGGACTGGAAACTCTGGGAAATGTATCAAACTTCAAAACGAATTGAAAAATATCTAGGAATCACACCCGATGACGATGACTAGTAAACAACATATCTGGGTTACATTTCAAAAAGAAGGACTACATAAATGGCCCGATGCCACCAAACATCCTGGTGTAGAATTTCTTGCAAATGAACATAGACATATGTTTCATTTTAGAGTTGATTTAGAAGTATGGCACGATGATCGCGAAGTAGAATTTATTCTATTTAAACGAGAATTAGCAGGATTATATGAGCAAGGTACACTACAATTAGATTATAAATCCTGTGAAATGATGGCAGACGAATTAGCTGAATATATTAAACTACATTACCCTGGAAGAGATTTTAAAATAGAAATTTCAGAGGACGGGGAAAATGGTTGTGTAGCAGAATATACCCAAATCCCGAAATTGGATTACAAAGGGGTACAACAGCAATACCAACACGTCGATGCTATTGCTAAAACTGGGTTATGAACATTGATAAATTCAAAGAAATTTTGAATTGTTCAACTCATGTAGATGTTATAGGAGATTATGAAGTTCGCCGATATCATGACAGCGGTGGATATGTTATAATAGACGCCTTAGGTGACTTCATTATATTAACAGCAGATAGTGTTAATGAGGTTTGTAGTATTATATTTGGAGATTTAGTTGATGAGCAAACCGTTACAACAAACTAAAAAATGAGTGTGTCAGTAATAGTAGCATTAGATTATACAGATCCTTCAGATGCGTTAGAAATGGCCGCAAAGTTACGGGATCATGTAGATGGGTTTAAAATTAATCATACATTGTTAGAGTATGCAATGTATTTTAAAAAATTCGATAAAGAATATTTTATAGATTGCAAATTATGGGACACCCCAAATACTGTTAAAACAATAGTAAGTAAATTTATAGAGATGGGTGCTACAATGACTACTGTAAGCACCTTAAACAATCCTGAAGTATTTAACACCCTTAATGAATTTAACAACGACATTGAATTATTAGGTGTAACATCACTTACCTCTTGGACACCACAAGAAGAATATGAAATACATAAACAAGGATCATATGATATATGGAGTGATCATATTGGTAAAATAAAACATAATTTTGGCGGAATTGTTTGTCCTGTTTCGGATTTACCTGCAATAGATATAGTAGATCCTGATTATGATTTAGTTAGAGTTTGTCCAGGAATAAAATATGAAACAGAACTTAGCGGACAATCAAAAACAGCAACACCAAAAGAAGCAATGGAACTTGGTGCCGATTATGTGGTTATTGGAAGATCTATTACTCAAGCGAGCAATCCAGTTAAAAGAGTAAAGGAAATATATGACAGTTTACATAGTTGATTTAGAATCAGTTGAATCTAGATATACGTGTGAATGGAAATGGCATTTGCCTGAACGTATTAAAGATTCTGTACCTATCGAAGGTGCTGAAGATATCCCCAAAGCAACTACACCAGGTGCATTTTTAAACTTTGGTGGCACTAACATTTATAAAGCAAAGCAAATAGAAACAATGGGTAGGATGTTCTGCGACGGCACAGTCAAAGCAGGAGATCATTTTTTATTTACAGATGCATGGCATCCAGGTATTATATCATTGAAGTATATGAGCGAACTGCTCCAAGTACCTGTAACAATTCATTCAATGTGGCATGCAGGATCGTATGACCCACATGACTTTTTAGGAAGGTTAATACATGACAAGCAGTGGACTTTTGATTTTGAGCGGAGTATTTTCCATGCTTCAGATTATAACTATTTTGCTACTAATTTTCATATCAAATTATTCGTAAAAACATTATTTAATTATACATTTAATGGAACATTTACGGATTCAGCAGATGTACCTAGTAATCAATTTTTTCATGAAAAACTTAAAGATAAAATAATACGTACAGGCTGGCCAATGGAGTATTTAAAAGATGCTTCAAAGACAACATTATTTGATAATACTGTATTTGCAGAGAAAGAAAACTTAATAGTTTTCCCTCACAGAATAGCACCAGAAAAACAACCAGAAATATTTAAAGATTTAGCACAAAGTATACCAGAATATAAGTTTATTATATGCCAAGAAAAACAATTGACAAAAGCAGAGTATCATGCTATAATAAAAAGAGCTAAAATAATCTTTAGTGCTAATTTGCAGGAAACATTAGGCATTAGTCCTTATGAAGGAGCATTGGTAGGAGCAATACCGATGGTTCCTGATAGACTTTCATATAGTGAAATGTATAGTGCAGATTTTAAATATAACTCTACATGGACTTTAAACTTTGATAATTATATTGAACATAAAGAAAAACTTATTAATTTAATAAAACATAGAATGGATAATTATACTAGTTTTTATCCATCTGTAGTTGATGAAGCAGATAAATTATCTGAAGAATATTTTAGTTGCACATCATTATTACAAAAGCTAAACATATGACATGACAGACATGATAGATTTTAACGGAAAACGATGCAATGATAATATTAGTGATATAGTTACAGAGAAAGATGTAACTAAAATAGAACGAAACGTTGAAAAACGTTTTCAAAAAGTATTAGAAGCATTGTTAATTGATACAGCAAACGATCACAATACCAAAGAAACTGCCAAACGTGTAGCAAAGATGTTGGTACGTGAAGTTTTTGCAGGTAGATACGAACCAAAGCCCCGAGTAACTTCTTTCCCAAATGCAAATCAATACGATGAATTATATGTAACAGGACCAATTAAAATACGTAGCACCTGTGCCCATCATTTCCAGCCTATCGTTGGCAATGCATGGATTGGTGTATTTCCTGGTAAAAATGTTATTGGGCTAAGTAAATTTAATAGACTTGTAGATTGGATTGCAAGTAGGCCCCAAATACAAGAAGAAATGACCGTACAAATTGCAGACCTAATAGAAACAGAAACACAAGCAGAAGGTATCGCAGTTGTTGTGAAAGCAGAACATATGTGCTTAACACACAGAGGCGTGAAGGAACACGAAAGTGATATGACCACATCTATTGTGCGAGGATCATTACGTGAAGAAGAAACTCAAAAACGAGAATTCTTTAATTTGCTTAAAGGCATGAAAGGTTTTTACGGATAAAAAAATGTTAACCGGGTTACTGTTGGCGTGGATTTACTTACACATAATGCTTTATTATTTTTTATGATAACCGCTTTTTTATGGAATAATTTAATTTGGATTACCTGGATAGCCGTGGCGTGGTACCATTGGGGGTAATCGCATAGGAAATGGTAAAAATGACGCAAGAATATGATAGATTTAATTTAGAAGCAGAAATTTTAAATGTTTGGCAAACAAAAGATGATTTGGATGCCATAGCAGAAAGGGTTTATGATGATCCAGATGGCCCTTTGACAGAAGATGAAATTGGGAATGTTTTGATTGGATTAAGTGAATTACATGATATTAGATGTAAAAAATTATTTCGAGTGTTTGAAACAATGATTAAAGAAAAAATTTTTAAGGACACATATTATGAAAGCAAAACTAACATTTAATTTACCTGAAGACCAGGAACAATTTAATGCGGCTACAAAGGCTATGGAATGGGCTTTGCTTGTGTGGGATTTAGATCAACAATGTCGTGATTGGGTTAAATACGATAACCACAATTTTAAAGATATTCAAGAAACATTGCAAGGAGTACGACGTATAATTTATGAAGCAATGGTTGAAAAGGGAGTAACATTCCCAGAATGAAAGAACATTATGAATACTGATGAATTACCAGATATGAGAGACTCTGATGGCGAAGTAAGGTTAACCTTTATTTGGGATACCGAAAGCCATTACGAGGATGAAGAAGAAGATAACCTATGTGACCATGAAGAAGAATATATTGGCAAAACTTGGCAAGAAGCATGTGATAATGCCGCAGACTGTTATGATTGGGACGACGAAGACGTTATCAATTTTAGTGCAGAAAGCGACTTAATAGAAACTAGTAGAGACCTTACAATGATTTCATACTATGATCCTAAAAAAGGAGAGGGAGAGTGGGTTGAAGTCCCCCAAGAAGTCTACGATTATTTCGGGAATGCCGAAGAGAAAGCAATGGGGATAACTTAATGAGAGTAATGGTAATATACGGATGAATGTAACTGGTTTTAATAAATTTCTTAAACAGTACAAAGAAGAAATTAACATTGATGATTTTTATGATGAAAGAAAAATTTATCCTTTAAAAAAAACTAATAAACAAATATTAGGTAGTGAGAATATTGGTGCAATTTTTTTAAATTATTTTACAGATTCGGGTTCTGTATTAGATATTGGTGGTAATGCTGGAAATTTATTATTATATGATGATAAAATAGGAATCATTGAAAAATATTCTTGTCTTGATGTATCTAAACTTGCAATAGACTATGGAAAATTCTTACATCCAAACAGCAATTTTTATTATTATAATAAATTTAACTGGATATATAATATAACTGGAGAACCTAATGTGAAGTATCCAGAAATAGAAGAACACGATTATACATTTTTGTATAATGTAGCACTATGTTGTGATTATAGAGATTTAATAGAAATATTACAATTTGCTTTTAAAAAAACTAGAAAAAAAATTGTATTTAATGTTTGGAATAAAAATAATATTAATTTATTAAATATAATTTATCGTAAATTTTATGATATTGATATTACTAGATGGCCAAAATTAGATAATAATATTTTTTATTTACTATGCACTTCACGGTGGGATAAGGATCGTGGTGATGATATAAAAATGTTTGACAAAGATAGTTTTATTTCAAATAAAATTTTAAAATTATCATCTTGTTCTGGTTTCTATGCATTTTATAATATAGATTATTTAAAACAAAGATTAATTAATATTTTTAATTGTGAGGTAGAAATTTCTACTCCTGATGAAACGTCTACCGTGTATACGTTATATAAATAAAAATTAATATGAAAAATTTAATAATAGGATATAAAAGAGGTAAGAATAAATGGAAATGTCTTTCAAGAGCATTGAGAAACATTAATCAGGAAGTAGATGTAGTTACTGAAGACTTTGATAAAATTAAAAGTCCTTATGATAGAATTTTTACAGTTGCAGAAAGTTTATTACCAATACAAGACTACTAGCCAGCAGAACCAGACCAGCATAAACACAATTACTAATAAAAAAGGCGAGTAATGACTAGAATAGATATAAAAAAGATGCATTCCGCAGAATTGCGAGAAATCAGATCAATGATCAAACAAGAATTAGATTTTAGAGCTAAAGTTGGAAAAGAAATCAACAAACAACAAACTGGAATTCGTAATTATGTCGAAGGTTCTTTTGAACATATGGTAAACAACAAAATATGATAGGAATAGTAGTAGGAAGCGATAGTGATTTAGAAATTATGAATCATTGTGTTGATAAGTTAAACGAATTAGGTATTAGTAACGAAATAGTTACTGCATCTGCACATAGAAATCCAAAGAAAGTAACAGAATATATTAAAAAATGGGAAGCAACAGGATATAAAATTATTATTGCGGCCGCAGGTATGGCCGCCGCACTACCGGGAGTAGTTGCATCTCAAACAAATTTGCCAGTAATTGGTGTGCCTATGAAAAGTGAATTAATGGGCATAGATAGTTTACTGAGCATAGTACAAATGCCTAAAGGCGTGCCTGTGGCATGCATGACAATAGGTAAACATGGCGCAATTAATGCGGCACTATATGCAAAACGCATATTAGATTTAATAGATACTGACCCACCTTATGGAACATAATGAAAAAAGTATATCTTAGTTGGTTTAAAATAAGCTCATTAATGCATAATATTATACGAGGATTGCATAATGATGCATGGCGCCCTGATTATGTTATAGGTATAGTTAGAGGCGGGAATTATCCTGCTGGATTATATAGCCATTACACAGGTGTGCCAATGTACACATTAAAAGTACAACTTAAAGCCGGAGCAGGAGAAAATACTGAAGATGATGTAGAAAGCAATACATGGATGTCCGAAGATGCTTATAATGGTAAAAAAATTCTTATCTTTGATGATATCAACGACAGCGGTAAAACATTACAATGGATTAAAAACGATTGGAAAGCTAGTACACACCCTGCGGATCCTAAATGGCAAAATGATATGATATTTGGTAATAATGTTAAAGTTGCATGTTTAATTGAAAATACTGGAAGTGAATTTGAAGTTGATTACATAGGCGACATAGTTAACAAAATTGACGATCCGCAATGGATTGTATTTCCATGGGAGGAGTGGTGGAATCTACCGACCTTTTAGAAAGTTATAAAGATGCTCCGTGGCCAGACAAAAACATTGTAGAAGAAACTAACGAGTATATAGTTTATAAAGACGGTTATCCGGTCACCGAAGGACATCTTTTATTTGTCCCCAAGAAACAAGATGAATTAAGTATTATGTCCTGTTTTATTGCCGCAAATAACCAAGGTAATATTGGAGTTAAAAATGAAGATTATGAAGGATTTAATGTTGGTATTAACAGAGGTGCCGCGGCGGGTCAAACAGTTATGTGGCCACATGTACACCTTATACCTAGGCGCACGGGAGATGTCGAAGATCCGAGAGGAGGTGTCAGACATGTCATCCCATGCAAAGGAAATTATCGAATATAAAGACAATATACCAAAGTTATTATTTTTAGCCTCAGGAAAAATTGCTAAAGATTTTAATGACTCGGAATCAATTGTTTCTAGGGCTCGTTTAGAGTTTGACGCAGAAGGAAAAACATTTATCTTTGATTTTACCTCAACTAACAAGAATTATATTGCAACAAATTTTAAAGTTTTAGATGAAGACGGAGATCAAATTCTCGGCGTTGAACCTTTTCAAGATATAATGGGCCCACCAATTAATAATACAATAAATTAGTTGACATTATGAGCAAAAAAGTGTATAATTGTAATGCAGAAGATATTCAAGTCAAGGAAGACGGAAAAACTGTTATACTACCTCCAGAGATACATTTAGCCTTAGGATTAAAAGAAGATGAACAGATTAAGATGACTAAATCCAATCGTGGTGGTAGACAAATAACTTGCGAAATTGTACCAAATGAAGATTAAATATTCCGAAGCATTTTATAGCATACAAGGTGAAGGGCGTTGGGTAGGAACACCAAGCGTCTTTTTGCGTATGTTTGGATGCAATTTTGAATGTAGAGGGTTTGGCCAAGGTAGAGATCAATCTAAATGGCTACCAAAAGATCAAATGCCTCACGTAACAGATCCAAACAGACTTAACTATAAATCCTACCATGATCTTCCTGTTCCAAAAATAGGATGCGATACAAGTGCATCTTGGTCACATCTATACAAACATATTGCAACCATTGAAGAAAACTCTGTTGTTGCAAAAAAATTATTAAATTTAACACCACGTAAAAATTGGAATGATATACATTTAATTATTACAGGTGGCGAACCTATGCTTTGGCAAAAGCAAATACCTGACTTATTGTCACAAAAAGCATTTGAAGGGTTAGAACATGTTACCATTGAAACAAATGCTACACAAAAATTTACCCCAGCCTTTAAAGAATTTTTAGATGAACGGCATGGAGCAGGAGTATATATAACCTGGTCATGTAGTCCTAAATTAAGTATTAGTGGAGAAGATTGGAAGGATGCAATTAAACCTGAAGTTGTACAAGAATATAATAGAGTACGAAATAGCGAACTATATTTAAAATTTGTAGTACAAGATAAAGAAGATATTAAAGAAGTAATTACAGCAGAACATGCCTATGGATTAAATGTTCCAGTATATTTAATGCCATGTGGCGGTACAGTTGAAGGGTTAGAACTTACAGAAAAGGGTGTTGCCGAACTTGCATTAAAATACGGATATAGATTCAGTCCTAGATTACATGTACATTTATTTGGAAACGCATGGGGAACATAATGAAAATATTAGATAAATTTAAAAATAAACTTAAAAAGAAAAAACAACCTAAACAAGTTGCTAAAACAAAAACTCCAAAAGATATTGCAACAGAAAAAGGAGAACCTTGGGTACAAGTAATAGATACACAAATAAATCCTGAAAGCCCATCTGAAGGATATTTTGAATTAGATTGGAATGAGCCATTTATTAAAATGCTTGCAGAAAATGGATACAATGGTAAAGCTGAAGCAGACATTATTGATCTATGGTTTAATGATTTATGTAGAACAATTGCCGCACAAGAAGTAGCACAAGACTCTTTTGTAGCAGATGCTGATATAATTAAATTATCAGATATTCAAAAAGAAAAACAAAATAAAGAAAAAAAATAATGACATACATACTCGTAGACACAACCAATATGTTTTTTAGAGCAAAACATGTTGTTCGAGGAGACGATCTAGACACAAAGGTTGGTATGGCTATGCATATTATGTTTACATCTGTAAACAAAGTATGGCGAGACTTTGCCGGTAGTCATGTGGTATTTTGTTTTGAAGGGCATTCATGGCGCAAGGGAGTGTATGAACCTTATAAGAAAAATAGGCAAGAGAAACGGGATGCTTTAACTCCAAACGAGATAAAAGAAGACAAATACTTTTTTGAAAAATTTGGAGAATTCCAAACATTCTTAACAGAAAAAACAAATTGTTCGGTTTTGTGTAATAAGGATTGCGAAGCAGATGATATGATTGCAAGATGGATTCAATTACATCCAAAAGAAAAACATATTATTGTTTCTAGCGATTCGGATTTTTTTCAACTTATAACAGATAATGTCCAAATTTATAATGGTATTTCTGATACTAAGATTACTACAGAAGGGTATTATGATGGAAAAGGTAAGTTGGTTATTGATAAAAAAACTGGAGAACCAAAAGGAGCACCCAATCCTAGTTGGCTTCTTTTCGAAAAGTGTATGCGTGGAGATACTTCAGATAACATTTTTAGTGCATATCCAGGAGTACGCAAAAAAGGTACTAAAAATAAAGTCGGATTGCTAGAAGCATTTGATGATCGTACAAAGCAAGGATATAACTGGAATAATTTAATGTTACAACGATGGGTTGATCATGATGGAGAAGAACATACAGTACTCGACGATTATGAGCGTAACAAAAAACTTATTGATTTAAGCGAACAACCCCAATGGGTTAAAACTACAATGGATGAGACTATCACCGAAGTTGTTGAAAAACCCAAAATCCCCCAAGTAGGAATACATTTTATGAAGTTTTGCGGTAAGTATAATTTACAGCGGATTGGATCACAAGTCCAAGATCATGCTTTATACTTAACAGCAGGCTATAATAATGTTAACTGAAGATGAAAAACATAATGCTGAAGTTCATGTAAAACTTCAATTGTATAAAGATCCTGCCTTTAAATTTTATCCCTCCATAGGCATTTATCAATTAATGTTTCCAATTGGTAAAGAAGGTAATTTAGAAGTACATTTAGAACTTTGGTATGACCCGAAAGGCGAAAAGCGAGGATCTAAGTATAAAGGAATGTGGAAAACAGAATGGTATGCTCCTGAAGACATCCTAAACATACCAACAAGAAATCCTACCGGCGATATTATCAACAAAGAAAAATTACAGCAAGCAATAATAAAAGACAGAGAAGAAAGAGCAAAGCAGTTTATTGCAAGTCAGACCGCTAACACTATAGTATTAAAGAAAAAAGGCGAGTCCGACAAATTAATAAACTAGCATTATATTCGTCATATCTAGCGATAAATAACAATATATATCGGGTATATGAAATGGCGAGACCAAAACCAACCATCATTTTAGAACACACTGACTCAAAAACCTTCCGGAGTGAAGAAGTTTTGAAGGCAGCCGCAATCTATGCAGTATTCTATGATGGATCCCCTATCAGTATTCGAAGCTTTAATAGTCTTGTAAATTATCCAGGACCAAAATATAAAAAAGTTTCTTTTCCAAATGCTGGCCATGCATTTAATTTAGCAGAAAAATTAAACAGTCGATTTAAAACAAAGAAGTTTACTGTTTTAAAATTAACGCATGGTGAAACAATAGTCGAAAACCTTTAACGGAAATTATAAATTTTTAAAAGGCATAGAATAATCCTACTCGAGGTCGGAGGTTATATGAATCGTCTACGTAAGACATTGGATATATTAGAAGACATAAAAGCGAGAGTTTTAGAAGAAGCAAAAAAAACCAAACAGAGTATTGAAGAAAAACTTGATGTTAAACTCGATAAAGATCACTTATATGAACAACGGTGGGTGTTCTATCATACTATATTGGCAATTGAACTTTTAATTACGAATATACTTTTATTGATTTTAGTTTTTAAAGACTAAGGAGATTAATAATGAGACAAGTTTTTATCTTTATTTTATTGTGTTTTTTTGCAGGATCTGCAATTGCTTCAACTCTTAATAAAGAAACAGTAGACAAAGTTAAAGAGGCAACTGTTTTTATTTTAATAGAAAGTGCCAATAATACATCTATTACAAACCCTAACGGACGGGGGACCTGTAGTGGATTTGTTATTAACGAACAACGATACATTGTAACAAATTATCATTGTGTTCATAATTCTACACAATTAATGTTAGCATTTTATGATCGCGATGATTGGAATATGTATGATGTGAAAATAATAGGTACAGATCCTCTTGCTGATGTAGCAGTAATACAAATACCTAAAAGAAAAAAACCCTTGCCATACCTAAATTGGTCATTAGAAGAACCCTGGGAAGGTATGGATGTATTTGCAGTAGGACATCCATTTGGAATGGTATGGACAGTAACTAAAGGTATTATTAGTAATAATAAACGAATTGTTAGATCTCCATATGTACGGTACGTTCAAACCGATACTGCTATTAATCAAGGTAATTCAGGCGGACCATTAGTAAATACCGCAGGCAATGTTGTTGGAATTAATTCATTAATAATTAGTCCACAACAAATAAAAAGTCATGCAGGCGTTGCTTTAGCACTACGAAATGATGATGCAAAAGAAATTGTTGATGTTTTAATAGAAGGTAAAGAATTTGTACGGGCAATTATGGGTGTGAGCCTAGTAAATCTAAATCCGTTAAATAGAAATAGTATAGTAAATTTGCCTGATGTAAAAGAAGCTGGTGTTACTATACCTAATACATTTGGTTGTGTTGTTGCTCCTTCTACTGATATTCCAGAAGGACTTGAAAAATTTGACACAATAATTGGTGTAGATGGCCAGGCTGTTAATAGACAGGAAAATATTACAGACATAATAAGAACTAAAAAACCAGGTGATACAGTTGATCTGTTACTAATAAGAGATCGTGTTTATAAAAATGTTACTGTAACACTTAAGAAATTAGAAGTTACCGGAGCCCAACTTTTTGATAAACAAGGGCAACCAACAATACCACAACCACCAAAAACTAAGGAACCAAAAGATGAAACTCAAAAAGAAGAGAAACCAAATGAGGAACCCAAAACAGACGCAGTACGTTAAAAAGCTGGTAATTGCGTTGGCACTTTTAATAGTGCCAACCGCAGTTAACAGTAAAACATGTGAAGATAAACTTGGATATCCAACAGCCGCTGTTCATAATCTAGTACAATCATGTTTTCAACATCTAAATACGAATTCTATTCGAATGTTTGGTGCACCAATTATACCAGTGCTTGGCATCAATCAATGTGTTTGTATAACAGATAAAATACGGCGAAAAATTGAATGTGTTGAAAAATATATGGACCTAGTTGGGAAGAATATAGTAGCTGAAATGCTAGGAGAATTTAGTAAACAATGTATTTTAGAAGGTGCGATGGGTGATGCGGCACGTAAGGCATATTTAAGCGAAACAGATAATAAAACAATTGAGAAAAAAGAAGAACTTAAAAAAGACACAAGTAACAAAAAACCGATAACCTGGGATGACTTAATTAATAAATAAAGTAGTAGTTAATATAGAGGACACATGAACGAAGAAAACAACAATATAACAGAACATGATATTCAAGCCACAAAATTAAAACAATTAGAAACACGACGTAAGGCAAATTGGTTTGCCCGATATTCAGTTACATTAGTTATCGTTGGCACATTTTTAGTATTAATTGCCTTACTGTTTTTCAGATTGGTACCTGAAGAAGCAAGAGACCTGCTCAATATTTTAGTAGGTGCTTATGTTGCAGTCTTAGCGAAAACAACTGATTATTGGTTCAAAGAGAAAGATGATCCAGAAATTGCTGAAGGCATAGAACTTCACAAAAATGGCAATGGTCTTCCGCCTCAATTAGGTGGTGAAGGATCGCCTAATTTAACAAATGAATCAGTTGGTGAAGGTTGGGAAATAGTACACAAATAATATGAAGTCATTTCAACACTTTGTAAGATGGTATAATATACCGCAGGCAATTGTGGAAGCAGAAAAAAAACAACCTCATGCTCAATCACAAAAACCTCCAGCATATGTTATTCCGGAAAGTTCTATTAATATAAGATTTTTTGATAGTAAAACAGAATACAGAATATTTTTAAATAGAATGTCGGAAGCCGATGACATAATGGTTGTCGAAACATATCAAAGCCCTTATTAATAAGGAGGTTTTATGTGGCTTATGTCAAAATTGACAAGTGGGAACTAACCACAATTCAGGTGCTCTATTGGATGCCTGATTACGAACATATCCTAAATTTGTTTATGTTTCAAGATGATGATTGTCCTCCTGAATATCCTCGTATGCAACGATTTGTAAAATATTGGGAAGAAAATCTTGAAGCTAAAATTAAAGAAATACAAATAGGAAGCGTTAACCAAACTAATATTAGAAAGGTCGATAAATATTTTTATATAAATTAATGTGTGAGGTTATGTGCTGAGATGCACTATACGCTTTATTTCGAAAATAATACTCCCCCGTGGATGGTCCGTATCGAACACATTGAAGCCACCTCTAAAAAAGAAGCCCTAAAAAAACATAAATTATTACATCCATACGAAAATGACTATCCAGATTATCACGTTTTTAAAGTAGAACTCGAATGCAAACAGAATACTACAAAAGAAAACAGCGATCAAATGATTTTAGAAAAAAACACAAAATTGACGAGTTTGAAGAATACAAAGTTAGACGACTTACATTAGAAGATGGTAGCACAATGTTACATCGCGGCGGAATGACATCATTAGAAGCAACATGGAATAAATGGCCTGTAGTAAAAGCCGAAATAACTAGTGAAATAGAAATGCTTCATTATGTTCATGGCAGTCCTCCAATAGATTATGATATAAATGGTAACCCAGTGGAAATAAAAACTATGGGGTAATTTTTGTAAACCCTACCTTACCAGATATTTACAAAAATTCCATAAATATGTATATGCAAGCTCGAAAAATTATATTGCTGTTCCTAATAATCATAGTATACATGGTTAATGGTTGTGCATGGACTAATAAATTACTTCGAAGCGATGGCGAATATGGCAATAAAGATACATTACCGGTAGACCCTTTTGAACTTGTCGAAATGGCAAATTATTGTAACACATCATATCGTCGAGCTACTGCTGAAAATAAATTATACGAAATACGAAAAGATGAATTTTCATATCATGTAAAACAAGATCAAGGTGTGACAATTCTTATTTTTAGAGGTACAAAAAGTGCTAAAAATGCTTTAGTAACAGATCTTGATTTTAGAGTATGGAAAGATGACGGATTAACTGACCACTGGTGCGGTACAGAACCAGGACATTGTGATATTAATTTACATCGTGGATTTAAAGATGCCGCCATGTTTATACTCGAAGATATTGATGACAATTATAAATTAGAACAAGTAGTATATTTAACGGGTCACTCAATGGGTGGCGCAGTTGCACAAATAATTGGTCTATGGTTAGACCAAAGGGGGCATGATGTTCAAATATATACTTTTGGTTCTCCCAAAGTCAGTACGACCTTTTTTGAAAATAGACCCACTCATTTCCGTGTTTCTTTTGGGAATGATCCTGTGCCTTTTCTTCCTCCTTATCCTTTTCTTCATTCCGGAATTCAAATAAATCCAGAAACATTAGAATGGGATGAGAGTCACGAAGAAGAGTCATTTTTTGAAATAGATGGTAGAGACCATTCAATACAAGAATATTATGATGTATTAGAAGAACACATTTTTCCAAAACTTTGCGATGAATGCGAATAACAGTTTAGCACACATATCAAATAATAGTTACCCGGGTCGTGGTATTATCATTGGGCGTAACCATGATAGTGAATGGGTTGTAATTTATTGGATAATGGGTCGCAGTGATAATAGTAGAAATAGAGTTTTTAAATATAAAAATAATATTTTAAGTACTGAAGCCGCCGATCCTTCGTTAGTTAAAGATCCATCACTAATAATTTATAATGCTATGCGAGGCATAGGACATAATGTTATTGTAAGTAATGGATCACAAACAGATATGATTTATGATAAATTAATGCTAGGAAGCGGATTTTTAACATCATTAGCATATGAGACTTACGAACCTGATGCTCCTAATTATACTCCTCGAATATCTGGCTATGTAAATAAAAACGAACAATGCATAACACTATCTGTTATAAAAAGAAATCATACAGGCAATACCGATCATTGTTTTTATCGATATTCAGATATACCTTTGGGAGTTGGATATTGCATAACAACATATATGGGAGACGGAGACCCGTTACCTCCCTTTCGAGGCGAACCTATATTGCTTCCATTAACAGGTGATGTTGATGATATTGCAAATACATATTGGAATTTGTTAAATGAAGATAACCGTATTTCTCTTATGGTTCGTGAAGGAAATTATGTTAAAATAATTAATAAATATTAGTATGAATTTACGAACATTTGTATTATTAAATGAAACCTTATTACGCATAATAAATGAAAATTATAGCGACCTTTCTGCCTCTGCACAACATAAAGTAAGTATGAATCTTCAAAATACAATGATACGAAACTTCATTAAAAAACATTCCATAACCGGTACTAGAGAAGAAGCAAATAATTTAATTATGCAGTGGATAGATAAAAATGCTACACAATTTAGACAAAACATTATTGCCGGAAAATACGACGACGTCGTAGAGAAATACTTATAAACAATAATCATTAAAAACAAATAAATATTAGAAGCATACTGGATCAACCTCATGAGTAAAGGTATAATGGAACTTACTGAAGAAACTAAACAAAATTTTACAGGTATAGGAGTTTGTGCAGAACCTACAAAAAGAAGATATATTGGCGATTATATAAATGGGAAAGAACATGGCATTGGAATGTATGAATCTAGAAATCTAACTCATAGATATGTTGGTGAATTTGATAAAGATAAAGCAAAAGGCATTGGAATAAAAACATATTTTGAAGGAAAAGAAATATATTGTGGCCAATATAAAGATAATCAACGAAATGGTATAGGTTATTGGAAACTACCCACTGGTGCAATATATGTAGGAGACCACAAAAATCACTTGCCACATGGAGTTGGAATGCTTATCACATGGGATGGATTAAAATTTATTGGATTCGTTTATAATTGGTCACCTAAAGAAGGTAAATGGTATAACAAAAATGATGAAGAAATTGATATAACAGAATTAGGATATAACAACGATGGAACAAAGTATGAAGGGGAATACAAGAAAGGGAAATGGAATGGACATTTAAAACATGGACAAGGGACATACACTCGTCCTGATGGAAGTATATTTGAAGGAGAATTCAAGGATGATCAAAAAAATGGTCAAGGTACAGAAACTTATTCTGATGGACAACAGTATGTTGGAGAATTCAAGGATGGTAGGTGGAATGGTCAAGGAACATACACTTGGGCTAATGGAGGAAAGTATATAGGGGAATTCAAGGATGGGAAACAAAATGGTCAAGGAACATTCACTTGGTCTGATGGAAGAAAGTATATAGGGGAGTTCAAGGAAGGGGAACAAAATGGTCAAGGAACAATGATTTTCACTAATGGAAGTATCTATAAAGGAGAATTCAAGGATGGAGAAAGAAATGGTCAAGGAACATTCACTTTCTCGGATAGGAAAAAGTATATAGGAGAATGGAAAGATGGGAGAGAAAATGGTCAAGGAACGGAAACTTACCCTGATGGACACAAGTATGTAGGGGAATGGAAGGATGGAATTAAAATATGAGATATAAAGAGTTTCTATTAGAATACAGTAGAGAAAAAACATTAGCAAATGATAACCTTATGACTAAAGTAATGGCCGCGGTTAAACGTAAAGATCCAATAGAAATCGGTAGACGTAGTAAGGATAATAAATGAGATATAGGCAGATTAGAAAACTAAACGAAAAACGAACATACGGTGCTCGTGGTAACGTGATACTTGTAGACTTTCAGCCTGTACATTCAACTAGTACTCGATTAACCGGTCCTGGAGGATATGATACTTCTTTAAGTAATGCAATTGAATATTTGAATAATTTCAATGGAAAAGCATTAATATTTTATAATGGAATGGATGTTGGCATAGAAGATACTGAAGAAGAAGTACAAGAACATTATTTTGAACGTGGATTAAACACAAATGCAGATTTAAACTTTATGGAAAAAGGTTATGCATTTTTACGTGGTTGGATGGATAATAATATAGAAGATTGGATG